>Ga0307478_10000184_pt1 | contig 72944 bp, 43 predicted proteins | sample atmos_gasesECM4C_2_FD_203713 | JGI IMG/M metagenome (GOLD analysis project Ga0307478, IMG submission 203713) | Hardwood forest soil microbial communities from Morgan-Monroe State Forest, Indiana, United States - atmos_gasesECM4C_05 | ecosystem: Environmental > Terrestrial > Soil > Temperate...
GCTCTGGTACAAGGACGCAATCATCTATCAAGTTCACGTTCGCACCTTCTACGATAGCAATGGAGACGGAATCGGCGACTTCCAAGGGCTGGAACAGAAACTGGAATACCTTGCGGAACTCGGCATTAATGCGATCTGGCTGATGCCATTCTTCCCTTCCCCTCTGCGGGACGCCGGATACGATATCGCGGATTACCGATCGGTGAATCCCGGGTATGGGAACCTGGAAGATTTTCAGAAGTTTCTAAACTCCGCCCACGAGCGCGGTATCCGGGTCATTATCGAGATGGTGCTGAACCACACCTCCGATCAGCACCCGTGGTTCCAGCAGTCTCGCAGTTCGCGGGACAATCCATATCGCGATTGGTATGTGTGGAGCGATACTGACACGCGGTATGCGGGAACCCGCATCATTTTTCTAGACACTGAGATGTCGAACTGGGCTTGGGATCCGGTTTCGAAGGCCTATTACTGGCACCGCTTTTTCAGTCACCAGCCTGACCTCAATTACGACAACCCAGCGGTTCGAGAGGAGATGTGGAGTGTAATGAAGTTCTGGCTGGAAGCGGGAGTCGACGGCTTCCGGCTGGATGCGGTTCCTTATCTTACGGAGCGGGAAGGAACGAATTGCGAGAATTTGCCTGAGACCCACGCCATTCTTAAGGATTTTCGCCGAAGACTCGACGAACAATTCCCCGGACGAATGCTGCTTGCCGAAGCCAATCAGTGGCCCGCGGATCTTCGACCTTATTTCGCGGACGGCGACGAATTTCACATGGCCTTTCATTTTCCGCTGATGCCGAGAATGTTTATGGGAGTGAAGCTCGAGGACCGCAAGCCGATCACGGAAATTCTGCAACAGACACCGGAAATCCCAGCTTCCTGCCAGTGGTGCCTCTTCCTGCGCAATCACGACGAATTGACGCTGGAGATGGTCACGGACATGGAGCGGGATTACATGTACGACGTCTACGCCGGAAATAAGGCGATGCGCCTGAACCTTGGCATTCGGCGTCGGCTGGCTCCGTTGCTGGACAATGACCGCAGATGTATCGAGTTGATGAACGGAATGTTGATGTCCCTTCCGGGCACTCCCATCATCTATTACGGGGACGAAATAGGGATGGGCGATAATGTAAACCTCGGCGACCGTGATGGAGTGCGAACTCCCATGCAATGGAGTGGAGGATGGAACGCCGGCTTTTCCAGCGCCGACCCCGAAAGCCTGTGTGCGCCGTTAATTTTGAACCCGATTTATGGGTATCCCGCGATCAATACGCTGTCGCAGCGCCGGACGCCGCATTCGCTTTTTTCCTGGATGCGGCGGATGATCGCGGTTCGGCGATCGGCCAAAGTATTCGGTAATGGATCGATCGACTTTCTCTATCCCGCCAATCACAGGATTTTGGCTTACGTGCGGCGCTTCGAAAATGAGACGGTGCTGGTGGTGAATAATCTTTCGAGCGCGGCACAGGCGGTGGAACTCGATCTGCGGGCTTTCAAAGGAAGCATCCTAATCGAGATGTTCGGCAGAAATATTTTCCCGCGGGTGGGGGATCTGCCCTATCTGCTAACCTTGGGACCTTATCAGTTCTACTGGTTTCGGCTGAGACGAATTTGAACCGCAAGCGTGGTAGGCTCCGGAAACAATGCTAGAGGAAGTGTCCACGAAAAAGAGCGTTGCGGCGCTTCGCACCGATGTGAAGATATCCGAGGAAGGCCTCCTCACAGACGATTTTGTCCGTCAGCTCATCAACGTCGGTGAGGTCGACATTTTGGTCGGGCTGCCCACATACAACAACGCCAAGACAGTAGGCCCGGTGGTCGCTGCAATTCAGAGTGGCATCCTGCAATGGTTTCCGCGCGATCGCGCCGCAATCATCAATGCTGACGCCGGATCGCGAGATGGCACTCCGGAAATGGTGGTCGGCGCGTCCATCGATGACGTGCGGCGGCGTGACTTCAATCGAGTGGCTCTTCGTACGCTGCATTCGATCAGCATGCAATATGGAAGCACCGTCGCTCGTGGAACCGCTTTGCGAACCGTTTTGGCTGCCGGCGAATTATTGCAAGCCAAGGCCACCGCAATAATTTCACCTGATTCAACGAACATCAAGGCCGATTGGCTTCGCGATCTTTTGAAGCCGATCTGTACAGATAAATTCGATCTCGTCCTTCCAACCTATGCTCGGCACAAGTTTGAAGGGATCCTCGTCACCAATCTTCTTTATCCCATGACGCGAGCTCTTTATGGGTTGCGAATCCGCGAACCGTACGCGTCTGAGTTCGCATTCTCAAGCCGTCTGGGAAACCAGTTCCTTGCGCAAAACCAGTGGAACGATGATGGTGCAGGAGAAGGGTCCGAGGTGCGCCTTACACTCGCTGCCATAACCAGCGGGCTTCGTATCGGGCAATCCTTCCTTGGCGCCAAGAATCATACAGATCGCCATGCTGCCGACCTGGTGCCCGCTCTGCGGCAAACAGTCGGCGTTTTGTTCTGGTCGATGGATCCCAATTTTTCATTGTGGAGCAGCAAAACCGGCTCGCAACCAATCCCGACCACCGGTGCGGAACAGGAGTTCACCCATGATCCCCGGCGAGTGAATCGAAAACGACTGCATGAAATGTTTCGTTCAGGCGTTGCGGAATTGGCATCTGTCTTTCAATCGATTCTTTCTGCCGCCACGCTCGAAGAATTGCAGAAGATTGCGGGCCTGGCCGAAGAGGATTTTCATTACTCCATGGAGCTCTGGGTTCGAACCGTTTATGAGTTTGCCGCGGCGCATCACAAGGCGGTCATCAGCCGCGACCACATCGTTCAGGCGCTTGCCCCGTTGTTCCGTGGCCGCGCGCTTACATTTCTGATGGAAAACCGGAACTCCTCCGCCGACAGGGTGGAAGCGAACATCGAGAGCCTATGCCTTGAGTTCGAGCGCCTGAAGCCGTATTTGCTGGAAATATGGTCAGGCAAAAAGTGAGGTCATCATGCGGGAAATGATTGTCAGCGAGCTAACTCAAGCGGTGCAGGAACTGGCCAGGGGATTTGCGCGTTTTCTTCCCCGGCTGATCGTGTTGGTAATCATCGCATTCGCAGGATGGGTGATTGCATATCTCCTAAAGATATTGGCGCGGAGCATTCTTCGGCTGATTCGATTTGACCGGCTTTCAGACAACGCGGGCGCATCTCAACTGTTAGCCAAGGCTGCTTTGCCCCCTTCGTCGGAACTGGTGAGTCGATTCGTATTCTGGGTGGGGTGGTTGGGATTCATTCTGCTCGGCATTAGCGTGCTGGGAATTTTTGGACTCCAGGAACATATCGCCCGTTTCTTTTTATTTTTGCCGCGACTGTTCGCGGCAATGTTAATCATGTTCCTCGGATTGCTCGCCGCCAGCTTTTTCTCTCGTGCAGTGTTGCTGGCCGCCGTAAATAGCAACCTGCCTTCGCCCCGATTTTTGGCCAATTCGATTCGCGGAATCATCATTGTTTTCGCCCTATCGATGGTATTTGAAGAGCTGGACATCGCTCAACAGACTGTTCTGGTCGCCTTCGGAATCGCTTTTGGGGCCATCATGCTCGGTCTTGCCATTGCGTTTGGAACCGGAGGGAAAGAGCTAGCACAACGTTTCCTGGAAAGCCGCCTTCGCCACCGTCACGAAGAGGAAAAGAATGAAGACGAGCTTTCACCGCTCTGAAATGGCAGCTTGAGGATCCGCAACGGTCATCGATCGTAGATTCGTGTGAGTTCCCTGAGTTTGGTTTTGATCTCTCCTGTCAACGCGTTCTCCCGGTAACGCCATTTCCAATTTCCACTCACTGTACCCGGTAAGTTCATTCGAGCTTCGCTCCCAAGACCAAGCACGTCCTGGAGAGGAACGATAGCGATCGCCGCCACCGAAGCCATCACGGCGCGAATGAAAACCCAATGGATCGCTTCGTTCTCAGATCCCAGGTAAGCCTTGGTAAACTCGCGCTCCTTGCAAACATCTTCAGCGGAGCGAGTACTTTCGCCAACGCCAGTGCTCGTCCACCAACCGACGGTCGTATCGTTGTCGTGACCACCAGTGTAGGCCGCCAACTCACGGCTGTAGTTATGCGGACGGAACGAGGGACCTTGAGGATCGTTGCCGAAGGCGAACTGCAGCAGACTCATTCCCGGGAAACCGAACTCCTGCCGCAGGGATTCCACCTCCGGTGTGATCACACCGAGGTTTTCTGCCACAACCGGCAATTCTTTTAGCTCCGTCTGCAAAACCTCGAAAAGCTCCCTCCCCGGCCCTTTCACCCATTTTCCGCCGATCGCCGTAGTCGCATCCGCGGGAACCTCCAAATAGGCTTCGAAGCCGCGAAAATGGTCGAGTCGGACCATATCGAAGAGCTTGAGCGATGCGCGAAACCGATCGACCCACCATCGATGACCCGAGCGCGCCAGAACATCCCAGCGATAAATCGGATTCCCCCAGAGTTGACCGGTCGCGCTGAAGTAATCGGGTGGAACTCCCGCCACCACGGTCGGTCTTCCATCCTCGTTGAGCTGAAACATTTCACGATGGGCCCAAACATCGGCGCTGTCATGGGCAACATAAATTGGAATATCACCCATGATGCGAATGCCGTGACGCTGACAACGACTTTTCAGCTCCTCCCACTGTCTGAAGAACTCAAACTGGGCAAATTTGTTGACCTCGATTTCCGCCGATAGTTTCTTGCGCCAATGCGACAGCGCACTGGGATCTCGGTGAGCGAGTCCGGAGTTCCATTCCGTCCAAACGACGCCCTGATGAAAGTCTTTCCCCGCCATGAACAGCGCGTAGTCTTCGAGCCACCAGGCGTTGTCGTCACAGAATGCCCTGAAAGAACGAGAGTCAGCCTCACTTGGGTCGATAAAGAAGTGTTGAGCAGCCTTGCGGAGAAGAGCGCGCTTAAGGTCGATTACATTCGCGTAATCGACGTAGTCTTTTGGAAGTTGGGAAACGGCCGCAAGGTCTTCTAGTTCGAGGCGCCCCTGCTCCTGCAACTTTATTAAGTCGATCAAAAGCGGATTGCCGGCGAAAGCCGAAAAACACTGATAAGGCGAGTCGCCGAAGCCGGTAGGACTTACCGGCAACACTTGCCAGATTGTCTGTCCGGACTCGGCTAGAAAGTCGACAAACCGGTGAGCGCACGCCCCCAGGTCGCCGATTCCGTGAGGCCCCGGCAAGGAAGTGACGTGCAGCAGGATTCCGCTACAGCGCCGGAAGATCATCCTTACAAGTTAGTGCCTGCATCAGACTCGGCGCAAGTCGAGATGGGAGGCTGGGAACGCTAAAATCCCGGGAAGAAGCGGCTTTCCCGCTACGCAAGGAAGCAGTTTCGCCTCGCCGCCAGAGTTTGACCGCAACAAACGGAGAGCCGCCGCAGTGGGGCAGGTCGTAGAATAGCCACAGGTGATAACGAATGAATTCTAGAGAGTTTCGCGACCTGGGCCACCGAGTAGTGAACTTGCTGGCCGAATATCTTGATCAGATCGAAGAAAAGCGCGTATTTCCAGATGTAGCGCCGGGGACGGTAAATCAACTCTTTCGAGAACCTTTGCCCGTTGACCCGAGTTCGCCAAATGAGCTCCTCGACGAGCTTGAGCACAAGCTGCTCCCTTATTGCACAAACGTCGGCCATCCTGGATACATGGGATTGATCACTCCCTCTCCAAATCCGGTGGGTGCAATTGCGGATTTCATCTGTTCGGCCATCAACCAGAATGTAGGCGCATACTCAATCGGGCCGTCAGCGGTGGCCATGGAGCGCAGAGTAGTGCGCTGGCTGACGGATCTTTGCGGATACGATGAAAACGCTGGAGGTAACCTCACCAGCGGTGGAATGATGGCCAACTTTATCGGTCTGAAGCTGGGACGGGATGCCGTGACCAGTGATCGCGCACAACACGACGGCATCGAGGATCGCTGGGCGGTCTACGTCTCAGAGGAGCGTCACGTTTCGCTCGACAAATCCGTCGACGCCATCGGACTGGGCCGGAATGCGCTCCGCGCAATCCCAACCGATGTGAATTTTAAAGTTAGGCTCGACGCGCTTGAAGACGCGATCGCGAAAGATAAGAAAAATGGCATTCGTCCGATGTGTATTGTGGCGTTGTTCGGAACTACGAACACCGGCGCGGTCGATGATGTCCGGGCGCTGCGTCGCATCGCCGATCGCGAGGACCTGTGGCTACACGTGGATGCAGCGTACGGCGGAGGGATGCTGCTTTCGCACCAGTGGCCCATGCGCGACCGTGGCCTCGAGTTAGCGGATTCCATTACCATCGATCCGCACAAGTGGTTCTACGCTCCACTTGATGCCGGAGCAGTGCTGGTTAAAGATCAGCACCGGCTCACGGCCTCTTTCGGCATAAAGCCTTCGTATCTTACCGACGAGCTCGACCAAGCCAATGAGCGCTACCAGTATTACGTGCATGGCTTCGAGCAATCGCGCCGTTTTCGCAGCCTGAAAGTTTGGATGAGCTTCAAACGATATGGCGCACGGCAAATCGGGGAGTGGATCGACAACAATGTTCACCAGGCAAAGCATCTTTATGCTCTGGCTGAGAAGCATCCTGAGTTCGAGCCAGCCTGCGTCCCGCCGATGTCGGCGATCTGCATTCGCTACAAAGGCGCAGAGATTTCCGAAGAGGATTCGAAGAAGCTGCATGCTGAGGTGGCACAGCGGATCGAGCGAGGCGGCAGGTTCTGGATCTCAACCACTGAGCTAAAAGGAAAATCGTGGTTTCGCATCAATCCGGTGAACTTTCGCACCAGGCAAGAGCACATGGATCAACTGTTCGCTCTGCTTCAGGCCGAGTGTCAATCGTTTGCTGTGAAGTCGCTCGTCTAGCGTCCGGTCTGCGGAATAATCCAGCCGCTCAGCGCAACGAAGTCGTGGCTGCTTGGATCGAGCGCTAAGATGACTGCCCCGGCGCTGCCTACGCGCTGGTTGGGACCAAACGTTAGAGGCGCCGTTACACCAGTTTCGAAGTGCTGAAGGTGTTCCAATGTACGCACCAGGTCATCGCGATTGGGACGGCTTCCGCTGGAACGGAGTGCCTGCAAGAGAACACTGCCGGCGGCGAACGCGGCGGATCGAAGGCCGAGATAGGTCTTTGGAAAGTGCCCGGCTTGCAAGAGCGAGAAAAAAACCGCACCCTCGGAAGAATTCGGGGGCATCGCGGGTGCGGCAAACAGCGCGTGAGCGGCTACGCGAGGCGGCAGCCCTGCCATAGCGCTTTGTGCCGTGGAGATGAAGCCTACCAAGTCTGTAGCGGGACTGGTTTGGTCCAGGCTCTTGGCACCATCCACGATACCTGCGCCATCTCCGGAAAAGATCAGGTAATCGGGGTGTCTGGAGAGAGCCGCAGCAGTCGCATTCGGTGCATCGCGCCCTACTGCAATAATTTCCAATCCGTGAAGCGCCGCCTGAGTTCGGAGTCCTTCCACAACGTCGCGGTCGAAGTTGGTCTCTCCGTAGATTACCGCCAGACGCGGATGGCATGGCGCATCGCGCACGGCGATGAAATCGACAATCGCGCGAGCCTGGTCGTAAAGACCTGGCAGCAAGTAAAACACATAAGCATTGGGCACACCGTTCTCATGCGGCGACAGGCCCACCGGACCGATGAGCGGCACCTCGGCACTCTCTAACAGACGAACCGCGTTCGTGCTGTCGCCCGCATGAAGACTTCCGACTATCGCAAAGACACGATCATCGTTAACTAAGCGGCGGGTTGCGTCGAGCAGGCCCGCAGCAGTCCCTAAAGAGTCTTCCACTACGAGATCGATGCTTCTTCCATAGATTCCACCGTCGCGGGAAGCCTCAGCGAAAAGACGTTCGAGCGTCTCGCGAATGCTTTGTCCTGCCGGTGCGAGTAGTCCGCTGAGAGGTAGCGCCACTCCGATCCGAATACTCGTGGCTGTCACTCCGGGGTCGGTGTCTTGATCGTCGCCGAGGTGTTCGAGGTATGCCAGCAGTTCAGTGAGATCTTTCTCCGGCATCGTGTAAAGCGGCATGCCGGGGTACAGGCGTGCTCCCGAGGGGTCCACGCCCGCAGTGATCGCTCGACGGAGCGTCTCGGGAGTATAGGCGTCTCGTCGCCTCCCGGTGACTGACGAGACCGATGGCGAAGTCAGCCGCTTCCAGTTCAACGGCGGCGTGTCGACGCCGCCCTCACGTCCACCTTCGCCGTGAGCACCGTGACAGGTTGCGCAAGCGAAGGATGACGACGGCAAGGGCACAGAATCCGCTCCAATTGCGACTGTACCCACGCTGGAACCCGCCAGGGTCCCGCGCCGATAAATTTCGCGCCCGTGCTCTTGAGTAGTAGCTTGGGTCGTAACAAGACCGGTCCAAAGCAATGCGGCGACCAGTAAGTATCCTCTGATCATTCCGGCATTATTCCAGCTATCGCGATTCCGGTCACCGGGCAAGATCGAGGGCCACGTTAGCAATCGCGTCGGGGTTACCGATGGCTAGCATTTTCTGCCAGCCCCCGTGCGCGACATTGCCCACAATCACTACGTTGGAGTGTTCGTTCTTGTCCTTGACGTAGCCGCCCAGTTTGGACAAGACAGCATCAACGTTCTCCTTGCTGCCGGTAAGAAAATACCAACCCGGTTTGGCTCCGAACTTGGCAGCATAGCTTTTGAGCACTGACGGCGTGTCGGCGTCCGGATCGACTGTGATCGAAATCATGACGATATCGCGTCCCACATGATCGCCTAAGCGTTTCTGCACGCGCGCAAGATTTGCCGTCATCGGAGAGCAGACTGCGGTACACGAGGTGAACAGAAAGTCGATTAAGACGGTCTTCCCCCGGAGCACATCGTCAAAGAAGTGCACTTTGACGCCATCCTGAGTAAGCAGTTCTACGTTCGGGAAATACGCGGCCGCCTGGGTTGCCGCCGGGCTCTCCGGCCGGGTGGCTGCGGCTTCTTCCACGGTATGCAGAATCACCGAAGAAGACGCCAATCCGCTCATGCGCTGCCAGTGTCCAGAGACATCGTTGCCGATCAGGATGGCGGGCGTGTGCTCCAGCTTGTTTTGGACAGGCACCCCGAGAGCGCCTAGCAATCTGTCGATTTCGGTCTTATCACCGGTGATGAACGACCATCCGGGCGCGGCGTCATATTGAGCGGCAAAACGCTTCAGCCGCGCAGGAGTGTCAACTGCCGGATCGACGCTAACCGAGATCAGCCGCACATCGCGCGCGTTGTCTCCCAATTCTTTCTGCACTTGCCGAAAATTCGCGGTGAGCATAGGACAGACAGTTGCGCACGTTGTGAAAATGAAATCGATCGCCACGGTGTGCCCCTTGACGAGATCGCTATAGAACGAGAGGCGGCGGCCATCTTGATCCTGCACGGATGTATCGGGAATGCGCGGTTGTTCGGCAACGGCGAACCCAGAGAACAGCGCGAGCGCAAGCGAAAACGTCCAGACTCTCACGCGCACGCGGATGTCCTTCTCGCCGAGAATACTGAGGGAAGCGCTTGTCGCGTTTTCCAAAACTCGCCATTTTGCCATCGGCGTTCGATTCGATAATAGACGCTGCGGTTGGTCAGATATTCGGCATAACCGCGGCGCACGTGGTCCGCATAGGCTACCGGCGCCTTTGCATCTCCACTCAACCACGCGGCGGCGGCATGAGCGGCATCCAAGCCGGAGTTAATAGCAGAGGTTATTCCTTGCGCCGATAAAGGATCGAAGGATGCTGCGGCATCCCCTGCCGCGACCCAAGCGTCGCCCGCCACGCGGTCGAGGAATGAGCTTTCCGCTTGCACGATACGAATTTCGCCGTCGAGTGAGAGGTCATGCTCACGAATACGCCGGCTCTGCTCGTCGGTCGAGACGAGTTCTGCCATCCATCGATCAGGCTGCATGAGTTTCTCCCGCTGGATAAAGTCTGCGTCCGTCAGAAAAACTGCAATCAGCTTTCCCTCGGGCAGCGGCGCCGTGTACCACCACCCATTTTCCGCAGCTTCCAGAAGCAATACCGGCTCCATCATCGAGGGCGGAGCACGGAATGAAAAGTAACCCGCTGCGCCCACGAGGCGATCCATCGCGACCCGTTTGGCGCCAACGCGGCGAGCGAAGACGCTAGCTCGCCCAGTCGCATCGATGACGAATGGAGTATCGACCCTACGATCGCCTGAGTCTGTGGAGAGCTTGATGCGCCAACCCTCCTGAGTGGGTTCGACATCACGAAGCGCCAAGCTCTCTAGCCATTCAGCTCCACTGCATAAGGCAGAGCCGCGCATCATGGCATCGAAGCGGGCGCGGTCGATGTGCCAACCTGCGCCATAAGGGCTCAAAAGAAAATCACGGTCAGCGAGCTCATGCGATCCCCAACTCGAACGAATACCGACCGATGGAGTATGACCGGCCCGGAGAAATGCTTCCCATACCCCAACCTTCTCCAGCGTCGGACGTATGCCTGGCGGCAGACACTCGCCGATGTTCGGACGGCGATCACAACTCCGTCCAACAAGCAACGTCGGCCAACCTCGACGCGCCAACTCCGCGGCGGCCGCCGATCCACTCGGGCCTGCGCCTAACACGACCACACGCGCGCGTTCTCTCATCCCGCAATCTGCCATTAGTGGACTTTCCCCATGCCCCACGGATAACGGAACGGCCTCGGTGGGCGCAGAGGTGCGGCGGCAACGGCCGCTTTCGCTCGCAAATCGCCTTCAATCGGGCAACCCGCTTGAATCCAATTCACCAGGCAAGCAAGATAGGTCAGGCTCTTGCCATCGTCCGATTCGGCATTCGGAGCGATTTCCCGGAAGGCATCCGCCATATCGCCAATCCCGGTGGCCATCGCCGTGACCATCGGGCTTTTCAGCACGTCACGCTTGACGATCCAGCCGTTGGCCTCGTCCGATAGTGCCTTCAGCAGCAGATCATCCGCTTCTCGCAATTGTTCTTTCTGATTATCACCAACAAGGTTTGCGCCGAGATTGAACCACTCATGAATGGTCATGGTAGTTTTCTGATCAGGATTTTTCGGATCGGGCCCTTGCAAACGTACGATGTGGCCTGTCGCTCCCTGCTGCCTCGCTCGCAGCATATCGACCACGATTCGCATGTTGTTGTACACCGACGACTGCGATCCTCCTTTCTTATATGCTTTGAGGCGCGGGGGCCGCTTGCCCTGGGTCGTCGGCAACGACAGCACCCAGCGTTGCCACAATCGCTGCTGGTCATCGTTGAAGACTTTGTACATTGGCCCGTTAAAACCCATGAGTCGGAATATAGGACTATCCAGATTTCCAGGAATGACGATGCCTGCCTCCTGCAGCGCCTCCAGCAGGCCGAATGGATCTTCGAACCAATCATTCAAACGATTCTCGCCCAGCATGATGTCACCATGCATCAGGCTGGCATACTGCGCCTTGGATGCGATCATTGCAGCCATCTGGTTCCATAGGTCGCTTGGGCCTTGGTCCTGCGGAGTGGGAAGCTCAGCTAGATCTGCGCCTAGACTGCCCAGAGTTCCGAAGGCCACGTAGCCGTTCCAGATGCGCTTCCAGGCTGCCTGCATCGCATCCTCTCCGTCTTGCTGGCGAACCATTTGCAGATACATTTCCACGGCTTCCTTGGCGATCGCGCCGTGGCCCTCCGAGGCGTTGTCGATGCCGACGTGCAACTTGTAATACTGCGGCGTAATGCCGTAGGCGATCAGTTGGTTGACCTGCCGGGGCAACGAGACCGAGCCCCATTCCAACTCGAGCGTCATCCCCAGCAACTCAGGAAAGAATTCATCGTTGAACTCGGAGATGGCGAGCAGGAAAACCGTGGTGGTGAAGGACGAATTCAGTAGCGCTGGATTATCCGCGTAGGCGCGAGTGTGTAAATCAGGAAGATAAATGTTCACGCTTCTCAGCAGATCGGTGTACACGTTGGCATGGTTCTGCTCGACATTTCCATCGCCGAGCTCGTCCATGCGGATACGGAAGAGAAGCTCGTTAATGTTGGCCAGAGGGCCGTCCGGCGTAATGTGTCGAAGCCACGCGCCATCGAGCTGATTGAAAGGAGCGAACTGCAGCACATTGTCGATAATCTTGGCCAGAGGGAACTGTAAATCGGCGGCAAAGACATCTGGATCTTGATTGTCGCGCACGTAATTGTCGTAGATCAGCTGCATGCGCGCATCGAACGCTTCCTGTGTGAAGGGGAAGAACCTCCAGACCTGATCGGCGTCGGCCATCATAAACTCCTGATTCCGCCACGCCTCTTTCAGCATGCCTTTCACCATCTCGTGCGCCTTGGGCAGGAAGCCTTCATGGGACTCAATATTCATAAGGTAGTAGAAAGCATCTCGAATCGTTGCAGTCGCATAGGGCGAGCGCTCGGTCTCGACATAGACCGTCTGCGCGTTCGGCCCTTCGCGCGGATACTTCTTCGGCACAATGAATCCGAAATCTTTCCAGGCGTGGACCATCGCGTTGTCAAGGGCCGGTGATATTGTGGCGATACCTCGAATCCACAGCGGGCGGTTCGCCAGAACAGCCTCAAGGTTTCCCTCAAGCGCCTCGCTGTAATTGGCCAGGATTTGTTCATATTCAGCTTCTGGGACAACATTGTCCGGCCGCGCAGCCGGCCACCAATTGGTATTGCACTCGGAAAAGTCGGCTTGCCAGGGAAGCGCCATCCAGCGGGTGATATCGCCCGGCGCAAACTTCTTCTGGTCGAGACGGCATAAGTCAGACCAACTTTCCGGATAAGTAGCGATATAGGTTATCTCTATACCCGGATAGAATGCGCCACCAATGCAAGGGTCCAGCGCACCCTTGTCGATCATGGCCGGCTGTTCGGCGATTGGATACTCCCAGATAGGAATCACCTTGGGCTCCGAACCTTGCCAGTCGTCCTTGAAGTTATCATCTGCCCACATTTGGAAGTTTTTATATTGCGTCTTCGTGAGCGTCAGCCAGGTGACGTAATAACTGCCATAGAACTCGCCCGAAGGAGAAGTCGGCGAACTGTCCTGGATTACCGATGCCTCTCCGCCGTCACCGGACATTTGTGGCATGTACTTCGAGCTTGCCCATTCTCTCGATTCATGCGTGTCAGTAGTTTGCGGACCGGGCTCGCCTAACAGCTCCGGTGGGCGCAGGCGGCCGATAATTTTCTTTTTCAAGCCGCTGTACGCTTTGCCTTTGGTGTAGAGCGGTGCAAGAGGCTTGCCTTCCGGGTCGAAAAAGTCACCACCCTGTCCCGGCCCTGGACCGTGCCCCCGGAAGGCTGCTGCGTTGAGCCAGTGATACTGCTGAAGGCGCGCCAGCACCGGATAGATATCATTCGTGAACGAGGGTGGCGCGTCGCCTTTCGGACCACTATTCTTCTTAATCCACGTCTCTTCTGCGATCTCATACAGAGTCGTAAGACAGCGCGCGGCAACAGGATACTTTGGGGGAGAGACTAACACCCATGCAGGCTCGGCCTCGAAAGAACTCCCATCTTTTAAAATCACCGAGGCCTTCACCGGACCGTCAGAGGTATCGTCATACCAATAGTCGTTGTTGGCGTAGTAGTTTCCAACATTCAGGAACCCTATGTCATTGAGAGGCATTACGGAATCGGAGTTGCCAAGTCCGCCCAGCACCCATAGGCGGCCTTCTTCATCGGTCTGTAATTCACCGAGTGGCACCTGGACTTTGGGTGACACAGACACCGGCGGAATCACCTGCCCGGGATATTTTTTCCAAAGTTCAGCGATCTGCGGGCCGGGATCGTTGCCAGGATTCTTATAGATCTGATTAATGTTGCCGGTGCGGCTTCCTTTAATTCGATACGCCGTGCTGGGGTTGGAACCTAGCTCCGCCAACGGCGCGAGTGAAACCACCGTGTAAGGCAGTGGACCAAATGTGCCGTTGTCAAACTGATAATCTTTGCCTTTGACGCGGCGGCCCTTGATCTCGCGCGGGCCGGGATCGATCACCAACTTTTTTGCCCGCTCCTCCGAATCGAGAATCTCCTGGTTGCGCAGCGGAGGATTGTTGGGATCGTCTTCATACCACTCCGGATATTGACTCTGCCACCAGCGTCCAGCAAACTGAAAATGTTCGGCCTTGCGATTCACGAGATGAACGTTCCAGACAATCTCGGCGTCATCGGCCGTGATCTCCTTTACCGCGACACCATCTTTGTTGTATCCATAGACGCGAAACTCCGCCGCCTGCCTCTTGATGCGGCCCATCTTGTCCTTGAATCCGCCTTCGGGGCTGGGAACTTCCCCGGGCGCGAGCGGCCCTACGTAAAATTCCGTGGGGCTATTTCCGACGCGCGCAATGCCGAGGCCAGGGTGAATCTTATAACTGACGATCTGCTGGTCGATGGCTTTGGGCGGCTCAGGCGCGGCCGCTGAGGTTACGTTCCCAGTCGTGCTCATTAAGGTGCTCCTATGGTTTGCGATTTTGTCTGGACCTGGTCACTCGCGATGAAAATCACAACGTGCGGGCTGTTGAAGCGCAGTCCGAGAGAAGGCGATTCGAAGTAGGCTTGGTAGACTCCAGAAGATGGTGGAGTGAACTCGGTCTCGTAGAATCCGGGCGTGGACTCGATGAGAGCCTGCCGGGTTTGCCAGACCCCCGGCTGCTCGAACACGAGAGTCCGCAGATCGCGAAGATTCTTGATTGCGTCGTGCGTATCTCTGTCGATAACCTGAAAACGAAGCTTTGCGGTTCGTCCGGTCTGCAGGTTTTTCTCGCTCGCCGAAAGGACCACGATGGCTCTGGGTTTTACGGGTTCCCCATTTACCGAAGCGGCTTCAAACTCGAAACAGTGCACGACCCGTGGCGAGTCCAGGAAAAACACCACGTCATAAACGCCCGCTTCCGGCACTCGCCCAACCGTCTGGTAGAGACCGGGCGATTCTTCTTCGAGGCTGCGATCGACCGTCATGACCGCGCGCGGCTCATGGCCGTAATTCTGAAACTGCCCCATCGGAGCAGCCATGCCTTCCTGGTAGTAATAAACGGCGCGATCGGCGGGATTCGCCATCAGCACAGCATTTGATCCGGGGACGCGGACGATGGAATCCGCAGGAGTTGACCGCGAACCTTGCGAAAACGGAAGCGTGCCGCCAGTAACATCCACGAGGGGCAGAGGCGCATCTTGAGAACCAATGCGATCGAGAGGGACCATCATCACGGTTGCATCGGAACGGCGGCGCACATAGGCAAGTGTGCTGGAGAATGTAACTTGATCCGGGCCACCATGAATCACCCCGGTTTGCACCAGACGATTCGATGACGCATCGATAATGTGCAACTGCTCTTTGCTGGGACTGACTGCGAAAATGAACCTCCCACCGGGCGCTGAGCGAATCTGGCGAATGCCTGCACTCGCTTTTATATACGCGACAACCATGCCGCGCGTATTCACCGCAACGATCCCCTCGTCATCGTTCGCGACATAAGCGGTGCGGGACAATTCGGAGAATGTTACTGACGAAGGATGGCCTCTTGTCGTAACGTCGGCGACCTTGCGGCCTTCCACACTATCGATTACCGACACCGTGCCAGCATCGTGATTGGTGACGAAAACGAAACGGCTGTCGGAACTGAATGCGAACTCGTGCGGTGCTGCCCCTGTTGGAATTCGGGTTGAGGCCTTCAGCGTCTCGCGATCGAATGCCGTGATTCCCGTAGGGTCGGAAACCCACAAATATTTTTCATCCGGCTGAAGCGCGACACGACCCGGACGAGACAGCACTTTGATCCGATCCACAATTTTCCACGAAGCGGCATCTACGACTGCAACGCGTCCCGAGTCAGGCATGGACACAAAAAGGCGTTGCTGATCCGCAGTGAGGGCCCAGTCCTCGGCCGGGCCATCGAGAAACACCATGGTGAGAAGCTGGGAGCCGCCGAATCCAAAGCGCGGATTGACGACTGAAATGCTGGCATCCCCATTCATCGCCAGCACGTACCACGCATTGAGATCGACCTGCGGCACCGACACTAAACTGTCGCCGAGGAACGCCGCAACCTTCTTCGTGCAGCTCTTTGGATCGGTGGGCTGCCCCGATCGCCGCAAATCCAGCCATGCGGCCGGCTTCAGCCCCTGCAACAGGCTCCCGCTGGCCGTATCGGAGACGCGAAAACGAAAACGCACATCGTCTCCCGAGCGTGCCTGGCCGTGGCCTACCGTCCCTTCAGTAGCAAATTCAACCGCAATTCCCTCTTCGACCACTCGCGACGGTGACGACGCCGTCTGCGCGTACGACGAAGACGCCGCGACACACATCACTGCCAGAGCGAGTGACAGCGAACAACTCCCGGGCTTGAGTCGTACACTCATGTTTCTCTTACCTGCGCGTGAATTTGCGCCTCTCCTTTGGCTTCGCCTGCACGCTCTTCGGAACCACCGGCGACTCAGTTCGATAACTCGAATAGACGGTTTCGCCGGCATTTTTGCTGACGGCCCTGAGAGTAGCGGGAATGGAACCAGGGGCACTGAATGTCCATGTGCCGTCCGCAGAATTGACTGTAGCTTCTCCGGACTGATCGCCGTAATGGATCGTTACAGAGTTGGCGAAGGTTCGCGTCTCTGGAGAAACTGTGAGTACTCCTTGAACAACGAACTTCGAACCAGATGCTTGCACCGAGCTTATCGTGACGGTGTCGGGACACTGAGCCGAGCAGGTTGCCGGGCCCACGCGGAATAAACCCCACATGCCGACCTGATACTGATTGGCGGTCCAACTTCTGTAGCGATAATCGCCGGGAATCTTGCCGGCTCCGCCGGCGCTGTCGATCAGAATGTTGTAGTGCGACGTTGGGCCGTAAGCGGCCGTGGTTCCGCTGTGTTGCGAGAGAGGGTTGTGTCCAAGCACCGTCGAATTCTGCTGAAATGGTTCCTCTTCCCAAACGTGTCCCGTCAGTTCGAAGACTTGCTGGTTATCGCCGATGCCGCCCGGATCAACTAGACGAAAACGAACCGGCATCCCGCCGGGAGCGCGGAAAACAGGAGTTTGCGGGTCGGCACCGACCAGAGTGTCAGACGCTGCTAACGTTGTATCGATACTGCTGAATTGGAAATTACCGTTATTCCTGAGATCAGTTTCGGACAGATCGCCCCAGTTTGCGGGGGCGACGCTTCCCATCGCGTTATTCATGAAAGTTCCGAAGCGATAGGCAAACGGCTCGCTACGGTAATTGAACGCGGAGAGACCATTACCCGCACCCGATTTGTAAAATGAATTGCCATTGACGAGCATGTTGATATCGTCCTGCGCCATCAGCACGAACTCGCGGAATGGTGCGCCATTGGCGGGGAATACCGTGCCGGATGCACGATAGTCCGTGTCCGCTCGCCAGGTTGATCCCTTCGGCTCGATCACAAGCGAACCGAACAGGCCGTGATAAACATGAGACAGCGGATCGGAGGGCATAAGGTTGATGGCCCCAAGTTCCATCGGTTCTGCGATCCACTTTCCATCGACGTACTGCAAGTCGCCGGCATACCAGAGATATTCCACGGGTTCTCCGGGCGCAGCCGTCTGCACCGGATTCAATCCAGCGTTCAAGCCGTTCGCTCGGGTCACATCAAAACCAACTAACTGCGGATGCAGCCCAACTGAGGTGGAAGTCTTCACTGGGAACTGGTTATACCCGCTGGTGTATTGGTCAACTCTCGCTACCTTTTGATCGGTGTAGAAGACCGGATCCGTCGAGTGGAAATGGTTTGTAAGTTTGATCTTGATCCAATCGCCAGCGTTGGCACGCAGAACCAGAGGCTCGGGATTTTTTGGGGGAAGGGGCTTTCCATTGCTGTCTGCGAGTACGTAAACCAGCGCGTCGGGGTCATATAAAGGATTGTTGCCGAAGGTAGGATTCGGAGCGGATGATCCGCTCGTCGGGATTGCGGTAGTCTGCGCGCCTCGCGAGTTGTAGACCAAGCCGTTGCTATCTCCGAAAGCCTCACGAGCACTTACCGCAACCACATTGAATTCCCGCAGACACGGAGGTTCGGACACTGGCTGGACTATGGCACTGCCCGAACATTTCGGTGTGCCCGGTGGAACGCTAATGGCCGACGCCGCTGGAGACGCAGTGGGATTGTTTGGTAGCCGCGCAAGGTTTGGAGCGTCTGATCTGTACGAGCGCAGAATTCCCCACGTGCCATTCACCAGGCCTTCGAACGAAGCGCTCGGGTTGTAGATATAGTCAGCGGTTGCTTGCTTGGGCTGCCCTGGCGCAACCGGCGGCATCTTGAAAAGAAATTCGTAGTGCTCGGAGAGAATTACAAACTGGCTATTGCGGTAACCAGAGTTCTTATTGAAAGGCTCGAAAAGCCACTTCATTCCATGCAGCGTGAAATCGTGCATAGAGGTGTGCGCTCCGGCGAGCACGCGGACCTGAACGTCATCGCCCTCGTAGGCGCGGAAGAGTGGCGTGTAGGGATCGGTTGGTAACACTCCGCAGCCGTTTTCCGGTCCTGGCCCAACCTTCGGACTATGACAATCGACTGGGAACTTGAAGCAGGAAGCTCCATGACAAGAAGGATCCAACAAGCTGAGCGCCTTGGGCTGCGTGCTCATCGCCGGGTCGTACCTGGGAATTGAACGAAATGCGTGCGACAGATCGGTCGCAAGCGGTGTCGCGGCCGGGTTCGCACCAGCCGGCGGCACGAAAACTCGCAACGGCAGCGGCTCGGCGCGGTAGTTCATCGAGAAGACACCGTTGCCGAAATCGCTTACGAGACGAGGCGTCGGAGGCGAGTTGGCATAACCGAAGCCGTTATTCATCTTGATGTAAGGCGGAGTCGGGGGCGTCGGAACCGTGATTGAGCAACCGGGACAGTTAATCGAATTCGCGGGATCGGCCCATCCGGTATAAGTGCCTCCGGGCGGCAGAGGCTTGCACTCGGTAGTATTGGGAGTTTGACCGGGGTAACAATCCGCCTGGCTTTTGCTGGTGGGTTGATAAACCAATTGCAAGTCTCCCCACGCCAGCGCGAATTCACGATAACTCTCAATCGGCTTGCAATCCGTGGCTGAGTAATCTGCGGAGGGTTTCACCGACGGAATAATGTTCGCGGCGTAACTGGTTGGCCCGCCATCGTCCCTCGTTCCATACTGTTGCTTACCGTCTGGCGAAGTCCAAACCGAGCAACGAGGCTCGATGAGTAATCCTCCGTAGAGTCCGGACTCCTGATGCGTCGAAGGACCGAAGTGATCGTGGGTAAAAATCGTCAGGTAAGTGCGGTCGTCGTTGTTCTGGCTGCTAAACCTTGAATCGACATACCAGCGTTGCACTGTGGCCTGCGCCCCCAGCCACATATCTTGCGGACCATTCTTGGGGCCATTGCCAAAGGCTTTGATCGCCTTCGGCGTCAGCTTCATCTTCGACTTACAAGTCTGCGATGACCAATCGTAAGAGGTGCAAAGACCGCCGGTTTCATTAATGCCCTGAATCCGGCTGCGGACTTCATCCGGACTAAAGGTGCCGTCCTCATAGTTGAAACCGTTGGAAGCGCCGTCCGAAGCTAGCACGTCGAACTTCACTAGATGGATGTGTTGACCAAGAATGTCAGTAGGCGTGCGTACTTGAAAGTCGTCCAATTCGTAATACGCGGGCACCAAGTTGGAATGCCAGTACTCCACTAAGTCACCGGCATTGGCGCGGAAGAAAAAAGGTTCGGGAGCAAGCGTGCCGTTCCGAATAGCTTCGACATCATCCCAGAGGGCGATCATTCGCTGCTGCGGATAGTGCCAGCCTTTCTTGTTTAGCACCGCATTGATTTGAAGGTTGACGCCTTTGTACCGCCGAGGCTTGCCATTGAGCAGGTCGCCAACCGCGTTTCCGTTTTCATCCACACCCGGATCGGCAAAGGGAGCTCCAGGCTGCGCACCGGTGGGATTCGTCGCAGACTTGCGTGGAAGCCCATTCACCACAAAATCCGCCGGCGCGCCCAGCGGCGTATAGCTCTTATGTGCGCGCTGGCCGAAGAACTGCATCGCCGTCTGCTCCTGCGGCGTGCCTGCTTCCGGCACTTGGATGGCGCTGATTGAGGCGATGTCCTTGGTGAAATCGGTGGTGGTGGGCTTCTCAATCGTTATATTGGCGTTGAGAATAAGGTTACGTGGCAAACCGCCGTTCAATTCCTCACCATCATCTTCCTTGGCAAAGTCGAGCGGTGGATGCGGTGGCCGGTGACCAGCGATTCCCGGTACGAAGAAAGGAAAACCAGGATGTCCCGGTCCATCCACGCGAACCTGGCCATCGACAATCTCCACCTTCTCCGGCATCGGGGCCATGCCTTGCGTGGGCAGCGGGATCACGGCGGGGATGGGGGTTCCCGTCTTGATTTCAGCGTCGGGCAAGGCACGAGACCCCGGCAACGGGCGGCCATTGGCGTCGAGCGCGGTGCCCTCTTCAAAAACATCGTGCACACGGAACAACGCCCACATGCCAGCCGCAAAGTGCGGATAAAAATGACAATGGAAAATCGAATCGCCGGCGGTCAGATTTAAATTACCGCTGCCTTGATACACCAGGTCGAGAGTAAACGACGACCCCGGCCCGATTGCCTGACTATCGAGATAGCTGGTGTCGGGACTGTCGGGCGTGTGCACCCACTGGTGCGCGTGATGGTGATGCACATGATGCACCGACGCGCCTGCGTGGACAATCTGGAATTGCACGTGATCACCCAAGTAGCTGTGGTAAACATTCGACGGATCATCCGGATACCACGCCTTCGTCGCAGATGGAGTGTTGCCTGGCGTACACGGGTTGGTCGTGCTCCCCTCAGAGATCGCCAGCATCTGGTACTTCGGTGGATCGTCTTTACATGGCAGATTGGCTGGATTATCGACGATCATTGCTGGATCGCCGCCGGTCCACGAGTTCAGGAAAAACTCTTCGAACTTACAGTCCTGGCACTCGCGGGCTGGACCCAGGTGAAGCCGGTTCGCCACGACCTCAGCCGTGATGCCTGCGGCACCGTAATTGATGGCGAATCCGTCCAGACCTGCATTAACATCTGCGATCTGCGAGTTGTCTGTGTCGTAGGCCCAGGGAAATGCCTGCACAACATCCTGCGATTCGTGGTAATGAATTGTTATTTCCCGATAGGGATACTCGCGATGAGGCAGCGCCGGATTCTCGGGCCGCTGGGGTAACATGCCATGATTGGGTCCGGTGATGACCGCGGTCAAGTCGCCGTAGACGATCTGATTATTCTTGTCGAGCATCTTTAGGATCGGCTTGCCGGTCGAGTCTGTGGCGTCGTAATTAATCTCGTATCGATAGCCGGTCAGGCTTTGAGTGTCAGGAACTTTTTTCGCGGCTCGAAGAAAGTCTTCGTGGCTGGTTTGACTGCGATACCATTCGCTTCCGGGCGGCTCCACATTCACAGCGCCAAACAAGCCCAAGGTCAATTGCTCATTCGGTGCTGGCGGCGGGCTATTGAAACCGTTGAAATCACCGGGTGTGCTGTACATCAGATAAGAGCCCTGGGCCGCGGCATATAGCGTGTAAGTGGCCGAGTCGCCAGGAGGCACGACACCGCTGAAGTTTTCCTTTACCTTGGGGTTGGCGCCAACGTAGGTCCCATCGTCAGTGATGCCTTTCACCAATTGCATTCCCGCTACATGGACCGAAGCGTTGCGGGTGACGGCCTGCAGACTTGTAACTCCGGGAGCCACGGGCTGTGCATCTTTACTTAGAAAATTCTGGAAGGCAATTTCAAGGCAATCCCCCTCATGAACGCGCAGCACCAGCGGACGAGGGCGCTTGTCAGGCCTCAATTGGACATTGCCGGGTTCAAGGTCATAGCCTTTGATAGGCCGGACGTCCCCAAGCAGAGCATAGATCATGCCCTCAGGTCGCACCGTTCCCAGCCGGTTGACCATAATCACTTGATCGAGCGCGACCACGTCAGCATGAATTGTGTTCCTGGGGGAGCAAGATGTGCTTGCGCTAGGACTCTCTGCGAGAGCTTGCCGTAAGGCTGCAAGACTGATGAATCCAAAACAGAGCAAAAGAACAAGTCTTTGCCTGACCACGAACTTACTCCGACGTCGATCCACGATGACCTCCGGAATAACTGGCTAGCCCGTCGTTGCCGAGAGATTCAGCAACCGGTAGCCGATGAATCTCAACTTTGAAAGAAGATAACGCCCTGTTTTGGATTTCAAGTCGCGATTGCAAGCAGTGAATTCACTTTGACGAGTGTCGAGTTCGCGCCGTTTTCTCCTTGTGGGATTGCCTGCAACGCAAAGTCGGCGATCACTCCGGGCCTGAATACCAGGCAGTGAGTCGATCCACCGAATTGGAAATACCCGATCTGGTCACCCTTTTTTACCTTTTGCCCTTCTTTTACCGTGACAATGCAGGAAGATACTTCCGCCATTCCGATGGGGATCAAACTCATCAACCCGATGGCTGGCTCCTCTGCCTCAATGAGGATGATGGCGCGCGTAGCCACATGCGCGATGTAACCCTGAGAGTTGTTAGGACCGGCAGGGTCAAAACCTTCTGCGGCCGCTTCCGCGTAGTAAGTGCCTTCGACTTGGTGAATCATTTTAATGGTCCCTGAAACTGGACTATGCCAGCGGTGGTAGTTCTCAGCACTGAGGAACGCCTGGTAGACCGTGCCTCCCTTAAACTGCTCTACGAATTTTCCGTCGAGCAAATGTCTCAAGGAATAGGGTTGCGATTTAATCCAGAATGTATCGTGTTCGTTCACTTGAGTGCTGATAGCGAAAGGTGCGGCCTCACAAGCGCTCGCAATCGCATTGGCGGCGCCAGCGACGGGCCGCACACCCGGCTTAAATTCCCGAATGAAAAAATCATTCCAGGACTTGAAACCAAAGAACGGAGCTTTGGGATCATGCACAAAATCGTCAATATTAATCTTGCTCAAAGCTTCCTTGGATAGCCAGCCTGTTGATGAGTCATTCAGGACATAGCGAGAATCAGGCGAGTCAAGGAATGCCGTCCACACCTTCAGAACCTTCTTGAACATCGCATTCACTTTAGGTGCTACAAAGGCAGCGAGTCCCGCCGCGGTGATCATTGGGAAATCGAGAATTGCATTGATGGGGAATCCCACCATACCGGTCAAATTGAATTCAGGCGCGGTGGTCAGAACATGGTTCATGACCCTCAGCATCTGGTGGTAGTTTTTGATCTTGACGTCGCCGCTTCCCTTCGGCGGAGCAAAGCCCGGTTGCTCTTCGAACATCTGCGTGAAATACATCAGCATCACCGGGTCAGTCTCGATCATCTTCTGAAATTCTTGAATCACCGGATGAAACGGCGCCTTCTTTTTTTCGGCGTCGTCGATCGTCTTTTTCAACCATAGGTTCAGAACTTCTGGATCGAAAGGCAGCCAGTGTCCGAGGCGGCTGGTTTGCATGACGCGTGCAGGGTGATTCGTGATTCTCATTCCATCTCCATCTTCATCTGGACTGACAGGGCTCGTAGGTCTTACCCGCTATCGCGAAGTGTTCGACTCTTTCGCAGGCATACTTAATCCTTACTTGTGGAAACTCATAGTTAGATTGCAATCGTTCCTTCCATAAGATGGCGGAATTCCGAACCTGATCACTAACACGCCAATCCACGCAAGGCGTGAGCGGTCACACTAATGCCCGCGACTAGGCGCTGGCAAACAAGAAGATTTCCCTGGGAAGTCGGCGAGCAAAAAACCCCCTCAGATCTGTAACTCGGTATAAGTTGCACTCTGCGGTTCGCCGAACTGCCCGCAAAGCTACACTTACCGTCTCAAAATGTCAACCATGAAACCAATGTAAAGCTGGTGATATTCAGGGTGAGATAGGACATATGTGGAAAAGGTGGAAGGAATCAGGCACTCTTAGTCGGAAGTAATTGTGAGCGGCCAACTGGTCACCGAGATTGTCGGGATTATTTGCCGTGTACCAAACGTCAGAGAGCGCGTGAGAGCAGGTTCTCTGATGCGCGGGAAATAAAGTGACCGGAAGTTCCGATCGTCAATTTGGAAGGGAGCCGTTTTCTAAGATCTCAATCTCGTTGCAACAACTTCGAGGGGAAAATGGTGCCGGGAACAGGACTCGAACCTGCATGCCTTGCGGCGCTAGCTCCTAAGGCTAGTGTGTCTGCCAGTTCCACCATCCCGGCCTGCCATTGTGACGCAGCTGCGAAGGTAGAGACAATCTTCGCCAAAACCGCTTGCTCAGTATATCAAGCTCAGGACACAAAAAATGGATCCGCTTTTGACAGCGGATCCATCGCAACTAAAGCGAGTTGCTAAGCCGAACTATTGCACGGTGAGCGTCATCGACGGAGTTGATTGGTTCACGTCGTTCGCCGTGCCGGTTACGACTACGGAATAGGCGCCTGCCGGAGTACCGGAGTTGCCCGTCGACGTATGGGTGCTGCTACTGCTGCTGCCGCACGCCGACTGAAGCATACAGCCGCCGAGCACCAGGAAGATCAGGCAGAAGCCCAGAAGCTTTCTGCGATTGGGCTTGCTGATCCCTGCGCCGCCGAGCAATATGGCCGGAACGATTAGGCCGAACGCGAACAGTGCGCCCGAACCTCGTTGGCCAGCAGGTGTTAACAGGGCAGCTTGCGGTCCGGACGTAGATACGGTCAGAACCGCGATGCCGGTGGTACCGGTGACCGAGGTCGCACCCAGAGAGCAACTGGCTGCCGGGTTTGCGGCCGGAGTCACGGCACAGGTTAACTTCACAGTAGACGGATCGAGTCCGCCCAGGCCCACGATGGTGACGTTCGCAGTCGACGACGAACCGGGCATTACTGAGGCCGGTAACAACGCCGCCGCAGAGATGCTGAAGCCAGTCACATCCACAGATCGCGACTGCGAAGTGAACGAAGCGTAGTTGGTGTCACCACTGTAGACCGCGGTGATATTGTTCGTGCCAGCAGCCAGAGTTGAGATTGAGAGCTTCGCAACTCCGCTGGCATCCAGGCTCGAACTGCCAACCTGAGTTGTTCCTCCGTCCATGAACATGACCGTGCCGGTAGGAGTTCCAAGAGCTCCAACAGCGACCGTCGCAGTTAAAGTAACGCTCTGTTTCAGGTTCGCCGCGTTAGGAGCCGACAGAGTAACGGTGGTCGCGGCTTTCTGCACGAGGTCGCCTACAGCGCCCGAAGTGCTGCCGTTGAAGTTGGTATCTCCGTTGTAGACCGCTGTGACGTTGTTCGCGCCGAGCGGCAGAGCAATCGACAGGCTAGCCGCTCCGCTGTTCAGAGCTACAGTGGGCAAAGCCGTCGCACCATCCATGAAAGTCACGGTGCCCGTCGGGACCCCGGTCGTGTTCGAGGAAACCGTGGCAGTCAAGGTCACGGTCTGATTCGGATAGGATTGACCGGCGGTAGTAGTAAGCCCAGTGGTTGTGCCCGCCTTGTTCACCTGCTGCACGAATGTGACAGCATGCTTCAGGTAGTTGGCATCGCCCGTGTACGACGCCGAAATTTGGTTAGTACCGACCGGTAGAGTGCTCGTGGTTACGGTGAGTGCGCTTCCCACACTTCCCGTCCCCAGGACCGTACTCCCGTTCGATAGAGTTACAGTACCAGTTGGCGCTGCGCCGTTGGGAACGCTTTCCTGTACGCTGGCGACCAGCTGAACGGTCTGGCCATACACCGCTGGTGTGGCGGAAGACTGCACTTGGATGTTTGTGCCTTGGGTATTGAGAAGCACGCTGACGCTGCCTGCGCCGCCGTTTGCGACCGCGATATCCGGAGCTCCGTCACCGTTGAAATCTCCCACTACTGCGGAGTAGGCCAGCGATCCGACGCCAAATAGGATTGGCGCACCAAACGTGCCGTTGCCATTACCCAGAAGCAGCGTTACCAGATTTCCAGGATTGCTTGGCGACGGCGTGCTTGTGGTTGCCAGGTCAAGGTTGCCGTCGCCATTGAAATCAGCCATGACGATGGAGGAAGGATTCGCACCCGCCGGATAGGTCGTGGCAGTCTGGAAGGTTCCATCGCCGTTGCCCAGGAAAACGCTGACTTCTTGCGCGATGAAGTCGGCCACCGCGAGGTCAAGGTTGCCGTCTTTGTTGAAGTCTCCAATCACCACTCCGGTAGGATTGCCCCCGGCTGGCGTTTGCGTGGCATAGGGCCCAACGACTTGCGGGAAGGTACCATCGCCTTTGCCCACGAGAACGCTGATAGTGTTATCGCTCTCATTCACCACCACGAGATCGATGGGCGTCCCGCTTCCTTTGAGGGTACCGGCAGCCAGCGCTATGGGACCGTTCCCGACGGCATAGTTCATTGCCGCCTGGAAAGTGCCATTGCCGTTGCCCAGAAGGATGCTGACGTTGTTGCTATTGAAATTTGCGACCGCGAGGTCGAGCTTGCCGTCACCGTTGAAATCCGCAACCACGATTGCCGCCGGCCCGCTGCCAACTGCCGTGGTGACGGGAGGCAGGAACGTTCCGTCGCCGACTCCCTGCATGTAGCCGATTGTATTCGTGGCGTAATTTGCCACGACCATGTCTTGTATACCGTCTCCATTGAAGTCGCCGGTTGCAACCGCGTAGGGGTTGCTGCCGTGACCAGTATTAAAGTGGCCCGGTCCCTGGAACGTACCGTTGCCCTGACCACTGCCGTTGCCAAGAAGAATCGAGACCGTGCTGGTTGAACCGGTATTTACTACAGCCAAATCAAGAATGCCACTGGATGTGAAGTCAGCGGCTGCGACCGAGAAGGGCCCAGCCCCGGCTGGATAATCGGAACGAGCCTGGAAGGTTTCATTTCCGTTGTTCAGGATGACGCTGACGGAGTTCCTACCCGAGTTCGCCGTGACTAGGTCGAGCTTGCCGTCGCCGTTGAAGTCGCCCGAGGCGAGTGCGAGAGGGATGTCTCCCGAGCCGGCATTCACTTGTCCTACAAATGTGCCATCGCCCATTCCCCAGAGTATGCTGACCGTGTTGCCATTTCCTGCAGATACGGCTAAGTCCAGCTTGCCATCGCCATTGAAGTCACCCACGACTATCCCGTTGGGGGATGCCGCAGTGAAATACTCAACGTGGGATTGGAAGGTGCCGTCTCCATTGCCGAGCACTACGCTGACCGTATTGCCCTGCTGGTCTGCAACCACGATGTCGAGCTTGAGATCATTGTTAAAGTCCGCCACCGCCACCGAAACCGGATCGCTGCCTACTGGAAGCGATGCCTTTGCCCCGAATGTGCCGTTCGCATTCCCTAACAGAACGGTGACCACATTTGCGTTGGTATTATTGTTGGCTACCACCAGATCCATCACGCCGTCACCGTTGAAGTCACCCACGGCGACTGAGACCGGCGTGGAATTTACGGCGTAGGCAACCTGAGTGCTAAAGCTGCCATTGCCTTGGCCCAAGAGCACGCTTACCGTGCCTGCGGGGTCGGTCGAGTTGGTGACTACAAGGTCAGAATTTCCATCGTTGTTAAAGTCACTAACAGCGATGCCGATCGGCCCGCTGCCGACGGCGGTGTCTATCTTCGCCTGGAAGGTACCGTCACCGTTTCCCAATAGAACACTGACTGTGTTGCTTGCGAAATTGGTTACCGCCAGATCCAGATTTCCGCTCGAGGTGAAATGCCCGACAACGATACCTCTGGGCGTGCTTCCGGTCGCGAAATCCGTCTTAGCCTGGAAGGTGCCATCGCCGTTGCCTAGCAATACGCTTACTGTGTTGGCGTTGCCATTGACCACCGCGACATCAGGTTTTCCGTCGCCATTGAAATCTCCCACGGCAACTGCTTGAGGACTGGTCCCGGTCGGGTATTCAGGCGCCTCCAAGAATTGGCCAGCATGGGCTACCAGAGCCCCGGAGAGGATGTAAAGCACAAGTCCTGAAAGCGTACGCTGCAACATTAAGCACCTCGATAGAGTTGTCTTCAAGATAGGAACCGCGGCCTCGCCGCACACGAATGAACAATTGCCGAAAAACACGAAAGTTCAGGGGAGAGATTTCACCAGGGGAGTAATCTTTTCGCTGCCGCCGGGGGAACTACTGCGACACCGTTACGAAAGGCTAACAACGCGAGGGTACCGTGGGGGGTACCCGTTCGCAATAGCCCATTCTGGGTATTACCTAGGGCACCAGTGCTACTTCGTTGCCATCATTGACTCAGACGAAGGTAGAACGTCATAAAGCGGCTGTGCGGGCTGCACCGCCGAGGCCTCGTCCGCCACAGAAATGGCCAAAATTCGAAGCTTTTCATTCTTTGGCAAGGTGATGCTATGGGCGCCCGCTGGAATGTCAATTTGATACGCAAATAGGTACGAATAACGGTAGGGCACGTTTTCGCCAGCGGCGTTGTGATGGTGCGAACAGTACCATGCTAGATCGGCACGCTTGATGAAACCTGGCTTGATGCCGAGCATATCGCCGTAATCGTCTTGCGAGGTATCCTTCGAACTCCACTGCCGGTCATCCCACTGACCGATGAATCCACCCCAGTCTTCGATATTCAGTTCAACATTCTTATCGCCCACTTTGAAAGTTGCTTTCTGGTCGCCGTCATACGAAGCGGCAAGCAGGTAGAGGCGGTTATTTGATCCTGCCGGCAGATTGATAGTCTGGCCCTTCGCGGCAATCGCATTCGGCATTCCGGTCTTCGCAGGAGCAAGATGGAATTCGACGGCGTTGAAAGTTATTTCAGCTGGGAGCATTTCCGCGGGCAGAGCATTGCCCTTGCCGTCGAATCCGCCGCCCGATTTCGTGCCGTCATTGCTGGCGGTAACCAGATCGTAGTGCAGCGCTACCGGAACGAAATGCACAGCAGCGGCCTTTGCCTGCGGCGCGGCCAGACGAACCGCAAAGGTGCGCGGTTGATATGCAGAAAATGAGGTGACGAGAGCACCGCCATCTAGACTGGCGGGCCCGATCGGTTGCTCTTGACCATTCACTTCGCGCGCGGCGGTAACGGGTGCGTTGAACGATATCCGAACGTTATTTCTCGGCCTACCGTCGAGCTCGACCAGACGCACGATGACTTCGTCTCCTTCTTCCGCTTTCTTCAACGCGAGGACTCGGACACGAGGGTCGCTCAGCTTCAGTAAAAAAAACTCCCGGCCTAGCACGCCCTCATGCTTTGCAGCCTCGAAAGCAATAAGTGGATCATTCAATCGCTGCGCTTGCCAGTCGGCCTGCGCGTGGCGCCAGTCGGCGGCGTGTCCGGCGATTCCGTAGACGAACTCGTGATGTCCGATATCCTGCGTGGCTTGGTCGGCGTACCCGCCTCGCGTTCCCGGAGTGCGGATCAGCGTGAGCCGGATCGTATGATCATCAGGCTTATCCGATCCGTTCTTGCAATCGGTGAGGATTGTGGCGCCGAATTCGCCGGACGCGTCAGTCAAATCGATCCACTGGTGCGAGGGCACTTCGAATTTCTTGGGCTCGGCACTGGGGCGCTGGATCGTGCCCATATCCCAGTTGTAGGTCGCCATCTGGTTCGATGCCATCAGTGGGAACGTCACTTTCAAGTTCGATTCCTTGGTATTCCAGTCGACAACGTTCGCGAACTCGACGCGCCTTCCCGCATCCCCCGCGGACAAACTAATAGTCTGGACAAATCGAGAGCCGGCTGTTTCGCGCGAAACTTCCACGGCCACGCGCGCGGGACCATTTTCCACCACGCGGATCTTCGCCGGACCACCGACGTACATTTTCGGCGCAGCCTGTTCCTGCTCCCAGTCCATATTCCACGCAGGCCAGTGCTCAGGATTGTCATAGGAGATGGCTAGACGCGCAGGCGCAGACAGCAGTTCCTTGTTGATCGACTTATCGAAAATGCTCGCTACGTCGCCATCGGCGTTCAGCTTCACGAGGTAGTACCGGTTCTCGAGCGCATTTTCTGAGACACGCAACGTCGAGGAACTCCCGGTGCCCGGTTGCACATCATAGACCTCATAGCCGACCGATGGCGTCTGAGCCACGAAGATCACTTTGCCGTGCGAAATCTGCGCCGGAACTTCTTTGCCGTCCGGACCCGTCACTCGCACAGACTTCGGCTTGGCGAAGGGAAAGTTCACGCTAGCTTCCACCACGTCTTCCCGCGCGACGTTCAACGGATTGAAGACCGCCAACGGAATGCCTTTCGTTTCTGTGTTCAGCGCGGCGCCGACTGCTTCAGTGGCGTTTGTGAGGACGCCAGCAAACTGGTTCATGGCGATCACGTCATCGTTCCAGGCAAACTCGTAAGCTTTCGGAGAGGCTGTTCCCGCCGCGATGTCGTGAAAGTGCCCACCCATCACCAGCGTCCAGGCATCGTTCAAACGTTGCTGTGGATACGGCCGCGCACCCAACCATTCCGCGGCAAGCGAAGCTTTCTCCGCAGCATCGGCCAGCAACTCTTCTTTTCGGAGCCAGCGCTTTTGGTAGGCCTGCGACGTCAGAGATCCGGCAGAGTGGTTGGTCAGTTCCATCTCGCCCGTATAGCGTGGTAGTCCCGCAGCCTCGGCGGGAGTGATGTCGAGAAACATTTGCTCGGCGCTGGCCGAGAGCACATGCACGGGACCGTCACCGACTTTCACCGAAGCACCGGGTATCCGCTGCTGATCTCGCGAGAGAACCTGATCAAAGGGAGGAAGGTTTGCCATGCCCTTGGTTACGATGGCTTCGAGGCGCTTCACGGATTCCTCGTCCGGCGTACCTCCGATATCGCCGGTGCCATAGTAGTGGTAGTCGGTAAATACGCCGCTGGTTTTCCCGTTCTGTAGCACGCGGGCTGCCCAATCCGCTTGGAAATGGCTGAGATTGCGATCTTGCTCAAGCTTGTTGAATGCTGCTTTCTGATTCCGCAGACTTGCCAATTCTTCGGCATCTTTCGGGTCAAGGAAGCGCCCGTTTTTTACGGCCTCGTCTTGCTTCTGCTCCAGCGGCTCGATTTTTTTCCGAATGTCTGCGAGAGCCGCACTCGGCGGCAAGGCAGGCAATGGCCGTGTGAGATCGGTATAGATGCCGGCACTGTAATCGCCGGGATTCAAACCCGCCAGCACGCTTTCGCCATCCGGCCCGACCCACACGCCTACGTTGAAGGGCGTGCCTTCCGGAGTCCGCTCGAGCGATTCCAGACCGCCTCCGGGAGCGGACGACCCCCACACCAGCTTCTGCGTGGAGAATCCCTTCACCCCGGAGTGCGCCAGGATCGTCGGCAACGAAGACGGGAACCCGAAGCAATCGGGTAGCATGTATTCCGCGCTGGCCTTGCCCAGTTCTTTGCGAAACCAATTATTGCCGTAGAGAACCTGCCGAATGATGGTCTCGGCGCTGGGCGTGTTCACGTCACCCTCTTCCATCGACGAACCCGCCGGAAACCATCGACCTTGGTCGACATATTCTTTCAGCCGCGTAAAGTCAGCGGGGAAATACTCCTTCATGAGGCGGTAGCGGTTGGCGCCGCTGAAGTTGAAAACGTAGTGAGGATACTTGTCGAAGAGGGTGAAGTTATCCTCCATGGTCTTGCGCAGGTATTCGCTGATGACCTGGGGATACTCCCATCGCCATTCCGTATCGAGGTGGGCATAGCCAACCACGTAGAGGGTCGGCTGTTTGCTGAGATCAGGTTTTTCGCTGGTTTGGGGGTGGGCAGCGGCGAGAAGGATGAAAGATGTCAGCAGTATCGCTATCGAGACAGAGCGCAATTGTCGCATTCGTAACTCTCTCCAAACGTTTCGCATGGTGGGAACAGGCCGCCTACGCGGAATTCATATTACATGTTTGTAGAGAATCACGCCGCGCGCTGCGGCGTTGCGCTGTTGAGGTTTCAAATCCTTAGGTCGTGACTGTCCAATAGCTCGTCGGGTATCAATACGCCGATGTCACCACCGCATCTTCGGGATAACCGGGCATGCCAAACTCCGGGACGTCGAGACCTTCTTCCTCCGATTCCGGCGCCACACGCATGCTCTTCACTTTGTTGACCACCCAGAACACAACGAAGGTCGCACCGAACGCCCAGGCAGCATATAAAGTCGCTCCAATCAGCTGGCAAAAAAACTGGCGCGTATCGCCGTGGATTAGCCCAGTCACGCCTTGACCTGCGTGGCCGAGATACGAAGTCGCACCCACGCCGTTCCATCCCCCGCCATAGGCCCCATCGGCGAAGATTCCCACGCTGACGGCGCCAAGCCATCCACAGTAGCCGTGCACAGAGATCGCCCCGCAGGGATCGTCGATTTTGAGAACGCGGTCGTTGAAGAGAACGCCAGCGCAGACCAGGCATCCCGCGATTGCGCCAATCACTACTGACGACGTGGGAGACACAAAGGCGCATGGCGCCGTGATCGCGACCAAGCCCGCAAGCATTCCGTTGCAAGCCATGGTGATGTCCGGCTTCCCGAACAGGAAGTACCACACCAGCATCGCAGCCGCAGAGCCCGCGACGGCGGCCAGGTTCGTGTTCACCGCGACCACCGAGATGCGAAGATCGGTCGCACCGAGCGTCGAGCCAGGGTTAAAACCCATCCATCCAAAAAGGAGGATAAACGTGCCGGAGACGACATAAACAATGTTATGCGCTGGAAAGACACGAATTTTTCCTCCGGGACCATATTTGCCTAGACGCGGTCCAAGAATAATCGCCAGAGCCATCGCGCAGAAACCGCCGACCGCATGCACCACGGTTGATCCCGCGAAGTCAACATAGCCGTGGCCCAAATTTAAAGTGGAACCGACTTGCGAGAGCCATCCTCCACCCCAAGTCCAGCAGCCGGAGATCGGATATAGAATCGCGCCGATGAAAAGCTCACATAGCACAAATGCCCAGAACGTAATGCGCTCGCATACCGCGCCTACAATAATGTAGCCGGCAGTCTCCATGAAGACGACTTCAAATAGTGTCAGGCAGTTGCTCGCGCTATCGTAGGCCGGACCCGTTAGAAAGAAGCCTTTCCCGCCGACGAAGCCCCACTGACCACTGCCTATCAGAAAATGATTGAGCGTGGGAGTGCCGCCGAGATTCACGGGCGCGGCGTTGATAGCTACTGCTCCGAACTGGAATGCATAGCCAACGGCATAATAAGCGAGAAAGGCGAAAACGTAGGCCGCGAAATTCAGCATCATCAAGTGGGCGGCATTTTTCTTGCGAACCAGGCCGCAGGTGAGCAGAGCGAAGCCGGCCTGCATGAACAGGACGAGATAGCCGGTGTTCAGAGTCCAGGCAAAATTCGTCGCGACGCGCACATGCCCAACACTGTCGGCCAGCTTAACCGCGAGCGGCTCCTTCGCCACCTGAGCCTGATAGTCGTCATAAGCCTTTTTGTTCGCCGCATAATCCGGAGCCGATTTGTCGGTGGGCTCGGTGACTACGAACGAATTGCCGGCAGCGTCCACCGCACTCGTTTTGTCGCCGGTGGCGATGCCCGAGGGATCGGGCTTGGGCTCATCGGCGAGGCATGGCGCCGATAGCGCGGCGAATAATCCGGCGAGTAGAAAGATTGCGGCACATTGGTTAATCAAACGTGGTTTCATCCAACCGGGTCTCCCCAAACATGGCTTACTCAACGACAGGCACGAAGACGACCTGCCGGCTCGTTTTGTCATTTCCAGGTTGCTCCTGTTCCTAACGGGTACGGGTAATGATAAGCGCGGGCAAGGACAGCGGTGGGAAAGTGACCCGACCCCGACGAGCGCTTGAGCGTTCAAATCGCAGTCCTCTCCCTGATCCGCAGAACGATAAAGGCAGGGGTCCGGGGAGTCCAATTCATAATTCTTATGGGTGGTATCAGAGGGTGCGATAGACGGAGGGGTTAACTTCCTAGGGGCAGCACCCAAGAACTATGCTGCCCCGTTGTGACGGGAATAACAATTCGGTGCTATTTCGCACTGCGTCCCGCCTGCTAAGTTTTTGACGCAGCTGGCAACTGTGAAGAATACGTCGTAGGAGACGCGGTTGATAGGGCTAGATAGCCGCTCGGGTCGTCGGATTGAGGTTGCGGTCGTGGTTTTCGTCGGTCCGCGTAGGATGATCGCATGCCACAGTGTGCCATGGGAGCGGGGTGGGAAGGGTCCGGCCGCTCATTTCGTGTACTTGGACCAATACGCCGCACCTTCGAGGTCGCGGGTATAAACTAGGTTGGGGCCGTCAGCGCCGAGAAGGCGCTCTATTGGCCCGCCGTGAAGGTAAGGTCCGACTGTGTTTTTTATTGGAACCCACGAACCCAAGCCTGCGCTGTCAAACTCCAGCCGGAAGAGTCCGGAACGAGCCGGGACGCTTGATCGGTCATGCAAACTCACGAATACGTCGCCCGCTTCGCTCAGCGCAAAACCCGTGATTCGCATCTCCTTAGGCGAAGGCAGCGATTCTACTTTTGCCACTTTAAGTTTGTCGGAGGCAAAATCGAATTCGACCCACTCACTGCTTCTGCCGTTGTACAGGCCGATCCTTTGCGAATTACACCTCAAGCTGATTTCGCCAAGGTATCGGCCTTCAGTCAGCGTCCAACCGCTCGCATTCAGCGTCGAAACGTCTAGCATTGCTCTAAGCTGACCCTTGTCGAAACTGTACTGCCGCAACCTGAGAGACTTCTCGATTCCTCTGCCTTCTTCGTCCCGGTCGATTCCATAACTCCAAACTGTACCGTCTTCTGCGGCGCAAACGTAAATCGGCATGAAAGGGGTTGTACGGATGACTTGGTTCAACCGACCGTCACTTCCAATGGACCCGATGAAATTGGCGATTGCACCTGCCTGATTCTCGGAACCGCCGGCAACTACAAGATTGCCCGCCTTATTCACGGCCGCGTCGACAACGCTCACGCTGTAGGCATCCTTGAACCAGACGATCCCTTCGCGGGCGACATGGCCGTCTCGGTCGTAGAGCACCACCGACGGTTCGGTCGGACTTGACTCGAAGCTTCCGATAGAACCCCACGATACGAGGTATCCCTTGTCCCAAACTCTTTCTGCGGAATGCAAAAGGCCGGGGATATTGGCTTGGCGGTGCGGCTCAGACAGGTTTCCGGAGGGAGGCTTGGTACCCTGACCGAAAAAATGTGATGCGGAGGAAACCAGTGAAAGGAGAATCAGCTGGAGAACAACGGACTTGACCGTCTTCATTTGAACTCCTCGCGGGCGAATGGATACCCACATCGGCCCAACAAGTCCTCCTAGGATGCTATTACTAAAGAGCAGTGGGCAAACCGACGGGGCCAATGCACAATGAGGTACCCCTAGTCATTTCGTGTACTTGGACCAATACGCCGCACCCTCGAGATCACGGGTATAGACTAGGTCGGGGCCGTCAGCGCCGAGAAGGCGCTCTATTGGGCCGCCGTGAAGGTAGGGTCCGACTGTATTCCCAACTGGAATCCATGAACCTAGACCGACGCCGTCGAACTCTAGCCTGAAGAGGCCGGAGCGAGGCGTGGCACTCGACGTGTCATGCAGACTCACGAATACGTCTCCCGCTTCGGTCATCGCAAACCCTGTGATTCGCATAGTCTTTGACGAAGGCAGCGGTTCTACTTTTGCCACTTTAAGTTTGTCGGTGGCAAAATTGAATTCTAGCCACTCGCCGCTTCTGCCGTTGTAGAGGCCTAGCTTCTGCGAGTTACACCTCAAGCTGATCTCGCCAGGATACCGACCCCGGGGCAGCGTCCAGCCGCTCATATTCAGCGTGGAAACGTCCAGCATGGCTCTAAGCTGGCCCTTGTCGAAACTGTACTGCCGCAACCTGAGAGACTTCTCGATTCCTTTCCCTTCTTCGTCCCGGTCCATCCCATAACTCCAGACTGTGCCGTCTTCCGCAGCGCAAAGGTAGATGGGAAGGAACGGGGTTGTGCGGATGACTTGGCTCAAGCGACCGTCGTTCCCAATGGACGCAATGAAGTTGGCGATGGCTCCGGCCTGGCTCTCGGTACCGCCCGAGATTACAAAGTTGCCTGCCCTATTCACAGCCGCATCGGTGATGCTGACGCTGTTAGCATCCTTGAACCAAACAATGCCCTCACGGATAACATGGCCATCTCGGTCGTAGAGCGCCACCGACGGCTCGGTCGGACTTGCCTCGTGGCTTCCGATAGAACCCCACGAGACGAGGTATCCTTTGTCCCAAATTCTGTTCCAGGTATGCAGAAGGCCGGGAACATTGGCTTGCCGGTGCGGCTCAGACAGGTTTCCGGAGGGAGGCTTGGTACCCTGACCGAAAAAATACGATGCGGAGGAAACCAGTGAAAGGAGAATCAACTGGAGAATAACGGACTTGACTTTCATTTCAACTCCTCGTGCCGCTCTCGGACGGATGCACGTGCAAGCGCAGCTCTTCCTACGGATTGTTGCATTCTTGCGCATCCTCACAGCAATATTCACCGCAATAGCTATCGTAAGCACCTTCGCTATACACGCCGGTCTTTGTGTTTGTGGTGGCGTTGTGAAGTGGCAACTGACAGGCACCTAGTGGGTCGATGCACCCACTGCTGTCCTCAATTACCTGATAGTGATCCGCGCAGGGCGTATCGGGGCTACACTGGCCACACTGCACCGGAATATAACGTGCCCCGAGGTGCGCGTCCCATTTCCCTTCTTCCAGTCGCCACCGCTCCTTGCGTGCCTTACTTCGCTCGGGAACGTACTCTAGGAGAAAGCGATTAGGTTTCAAACCCTCGAAGATGGATGCGATCTCCTGCCCGGAAAAGGTTACCACCCGGCTGTTTGAGGCGGCGAGCAGCACCCTAGGAGACATCAGAGCAAAACCCAATACCAGAGAAGCCGTGATGCTGCACTTCCGTGACAGACTCTTCTGCATGATGCGAACCTCCTGCTGACCTCGCCCGCCGATTGTGTCAATCGACTGCTTGTCGCAAAACCCCTCGTTCACTGCGCCGGAAATGGATTTATTCCGTCCCGTATCGGACGGACTGGTTGGCCGTTCCGGTCGAGCGACACAAAAAACACGTCGTAGTTCACGCGGCCGTCCTTCGACTTTCCATCTTGCGGATCTGGATTCAGCGCTGACTGGTAGTGGAACCAGTTGCCGTATTCATCGAAGAAATGCGCGTCATCGCGATAGCGCAGGCTGAGGGAGTACACGCCTAGTTCAGGCAAAGTGTGCAATTCATTGGGTTGGGAGATACCGTCGTGGTTCTCATCGATCCAAAGCAGGAGCTTTGGGAATACGGCATCCCGGTGATCGATGATCCCGTCTCCGTTGCCGCCGTTTTCTGGCTTATCAAATTCAGCCAGCGCGCGATAACCGTTAAGGCAGGTGTCTCCGCCTCCTAGGCAGGGCGGCTGTGCGGTAAAGTTGCCGAAAAGTTCCTTGCCGCTGTCGATCTTGCCATTATGGTTACGGTCGAGCGCGAGAAAGGCGTTAGCTGCCTTGAGCGCTGTCCACGCCATTCGAACTGGATGTCCGGTCCCGGAAATATCGAAGATGACGCCATCCTCCGCCGACGTTAACTGAAAACCCTGGCCGGTCGTGTCAACGATGATGGGGCTGGCGCAGGGTGGTCCGCCAGCGCATGTGCAGCAGTGACAACCGACCCCGCAGCAGTCTTGTCCCGCCGCCGTGGAGACCAGCATGGCGAGTGTAAGCACGAGCAACGTGCAGATTACAGCTAAGCAGCGCATCGGCTCTTCTCCTACCTTTGATTTTCTCTAACGCCCTGGGGAAGTGCTGCTCGGTGGGTTCGGCCTAGCGGGGATAGTTCCATGGATCTTTGGGATCACGAAACAATTTTGATTTTGTTACGAAAACCGAACAGGGCACGCGGGGAAGAACAATTATCTGACTGATTCGTCGTGGCTAACGCCGAATCCTAGCTAAGAAAGGCGTCCACCCCCACGGGTGTCATCGTTTGTTACGAAATCCGGAATATAATCTCGGCCTTCGAATGTACGTTATCCGGATGGGAATGTCCGATTTTGAGCGCGTTGGAGGCCTTGGACTTCGGCACGGTAGCGAACCCTTTTTAGCTGGCCTGCATGATCGACGAGGAGGCCAGTAATCCCGCCGCCAGTTCCAGGTCGTGAAGGTCTTCGCGGCTGAAGTCTCTGGTGAAACGGGGGTCGAGGCCTTTGCGGGAGACCTGGACTACTCCCAGCACCGAGGATTCCTGATCGAGAATCGGCACCGACATTAGTTTCTGGATGGGCGGAGGCGGCTGAGGAGGATCGTCTTCGACAACGATTGGTTTGATCGTCTCGAAGATGCTGGCGTGCTTGACCCGTGCGAAGTTGTTAAAGATTTCCGCTTTCTTGCTCAATGCGGTGTGAGCCGCTACTGCCTTGCTGGAGATTGGAATTGCACCGGTGGTCCGCAGATGCTCGGGAAAAATGAATTTGAGCAATCCGCCTTCGAGCCGTAACAACGCGACTTCCGCATTTTGCACACCGAACACTTTCGCCAACACCATGCTAACGTCGAGCGGCGTCACGCCGTGGCCCAGCACCGCGCCCAGAGGCATAAGATTTTCGGGAAGAATGAGTTCGTCAGTGGCTGCGTCTTCAGGTTTAGGCGTCATAGAGCGCTCACAATTTCAATTCAGGAACCGGGTTCAAGTCTCGCACTTTGAACGCCAGTTGACCGATGCACTTACATCCTACAACCCCTTTTATTTCAGCAAAGTAGCTTCGGATCATGTACTTCTGGAAGCCGCCGGAAACGAGCCTTCAGCCAGAAATCTGCAAGCAGTTTGACACTTTTTGTCAGTAGAAATCCGCCGAGTAAGCCACAGTTTCCCTAATATCTCCTGGCGCGGAAGCGATCCCACCCGAACCGCTTCCCTTCCGACCCCAAGAATCATTACACTGCCCTCTATGACTGTTCCCGCACAACCCAACGTTAAGCTGATCAACTCTCCCGACTACCGCGAAGCCTACGCCAACAGCGTGCAGATGCGGGTGAACGTCTGGGACTTCTTTTTGGCCTTTGGCACACTGCAACAGCAGAACGAAACTCAGGTGGAGATCCGCAACTTTCAGGGAATCTACCTCAGCCCGCAACAAGCCAAAGCCCTACTCGGACTTCTGCAACAGAACGTCTCTGGCTATGAGAGTGCCTTCGGGGAGATCAAACTCGACCCGCGCATGACGCCATCAGGCCCGGTGCACTAACGCATGACGCCATCAGGCCCGGTGCACTAAATAGAAACCGGTTTATGCCGCTGTCGCAGCCGGGTATCAGCTTAGGCCAGGAGGAAGATTCTGAAGGATCGCCGGTCTCAAGGGAGCAGGCCGGTTGGTTGGTCCGGCGCGTATCCGGCCCTGGTATTCGCGGTTATCTTTGTATTCATCTTTCTACTGCACCTGCCTCTGTTGCGCTTGCCATACTTCTGGGACGAGGCTGGCTATTATGTTCCCGCGGCACGCGACCTCTTGCTCACGGGAAGTTTGATTCCTCATTCCACCGTTTCGAATGCTCACCCGCCGCTCGTGCTCGCCTGGATTGCCCTGTGGTGGAAGGTTGTAGGCTATGCGCCGCTGGTCACGCGGACTGCAATGCTGGTCCTCGCAGCCTTCGTGCTTTTGGGCGTGTTTCGTTTGGCCGAGCGCGTCGCCAATACAGAGGTCGCCGTCGCATCCACTTTATGCACTGCGCTGTATCCAGTTTTCTTCGCTCAGAGTTCGCTAGCCCAGGTTGATTTGGCCGCTGCCGGTTTTATTTTTTGGGGACTCTCCTCCTATGTCGACGGTGATGAGGCTGGAACACTAATCTGGTTCGCCCTCGCAGCCTTAGCGAAAGAGACTGCGATTCTTGCTGCGCTTGCGCTTGCGGGATGGGAAGCAGTTGGTTTGCTTGCGCGCAACAGTTCGCTGCGAAATCTGTGGCTCTTTAATTTTAATGATGAGCACGATGATGACGAGCCGCATCCTCGTTTTCGTTCGGCGCGGCGCATCGCTTCTCTCCTGCTTCCGGCGCTGCCGCTTGCTCTCTGGTACGCCTATCATTTTGCGCGCACGGGATACGTCCTCGGCAATCCGGAGTTTTTCCGCTACAACGTGGCTGCAACTCTCAATCCCACGCGTTTTTTTCTTGCGCTAGCCATGCGGATTTGGCAAGTGGTCGGGTATCTCCATTTGTGGGTGTTGACGCTGGCGATGGCCGTGGCGATGTGGATGCTGCCGCCGCAGAAGGATTCGGGCGTTGCCCGCTCTCGCATCAGTTTTCCCGTGCAAGTAGTTTTCTACATCGTTCTGCTCACTTTTATTGTTGCGATGGCACTGATCGGCGGTGCAGTGTTGGCTCGGTACATGCTGCCGGTGGTTCCTCTGGTGATTATTCTCTCGGTTTCGACGTTGTGGCGGAGACTAAGTTTCTGGCGCGCAGCTGTAGCGTTCGTTGCGCTGATCTTCGTAGCAGCGTGGTTCTGGAATCCTCCTTACGGGTTCTCGCCTGAGGATAATCTCGCCTACCGCGATTACGTCACGATGCATGAAGACGGCGAGCGTTTTCTGGAGGCACGTTATCCCATGGCGCGGGTGCTTACGGCATGGCCGGCATCGGATGAATTGAGCCGTCCCTGGCTTGGCTACATCACGCGCCCAATGCGCGTCGTACGCATCGAGGACTTTTCTCTGGATGAAATCTTGTCCGCGGCGGATTTTCGTTCGAGCCAGGATGATTCGAATTATGAAGCCGCACTGATTTTCTCGACTAAATACGAACCCGTTGCCGCCCGCTGGGATCACTGGAAGGCATGGACGGAACTGAAAAGCCGCTTTTTCGGCTTTCACCGCGATCTACCTGCCGCTGCTGTGGCGCAGATTCTCGGTGGCCATATCGTATTTTCAGAACAGCGCAGGGGACAGTGGGTGGCTGTGATTGAAATGGAGAAAAGTGAAGTGCAAGCCGCAGAAGTGAGAATGCAAAAGTAAGAACTCAGAATGCAGCAGTTAAGTACTTAAGTTCTGCACTCTAACCTCTGCGCCTGCGTCTGCATCAGATGACACGAGTGGGTTTTGATCACCAGCCAAACCTCGCGCCCGACAATAAGTTGTAGTGCGTCGCGAGCCGCCAAAGTTAAATGAACATTCATTTCGACGCCGCAGTCGACCCGGGCCAAAACGATCATGTCGCACCGCTCAATCGAGACCACGCTGCCAGCGATCACATTCCGCGCGCTGAGTCCTTCCGGCTTCGCAATCGCAAGCAGAATATCGCCTGCGCGAATCCCAATGCGCAGGCGCGAGCCAACTCGTGCACGAATCAGAGGTGTCTCCAGAAGAACACTGCTTGAAGTGCCACCACTCGAAAGGCGGCACATCATGGTGCCACGATCTTCATGCACCGATTCAACCGTAGCATCGAAGATGTTTTCAAAACCAGCCAGCTGCGCCACGGTTTCCTGGAGCGGAGCGCTGAGCACCTCGTGAGGATACCCCTGCGCGATGATGCGGCCCTCGTTCATCACAAGCGCCCGTTCGCCCAACGCCAGTACTTCTTCGCGGCTGTGCGTGACATAAAGAATCGGGACGCGATGCTCCCGATTCCAGCGTCGAAGATCGTCGAGGATTCTTGACTTGGTTGAGGCATCGAGCGCGGCGAGCGGTTCGTCGAGCAGCAATACACGAGGGTCGGTCACCAGAACTCGCGCTAACGCTACGCGCTGACGTTCCCCTCCTGAGATTTTCCCCGGACGCTGCTGGGCCAGGTGTTCGATTCGAAACTCCCGCATCATGAATGCAGCCTTCTTTTCGCGATCCGGGCGCCGCAGGTGTGCGAGGCCGTATTCGATATTCTCTTTGGCCGTCAAGTGCGGGAACAGAGCGAGATCTTGCAAAACGTATCCCACACCTCGTTTCGCGATTGGGAGGTCAACAGAATTGTTCGCGTCAAAGAAAACGCGTTCACCGACCATGATCTTCCCAACATCTGGTATAGCTAATCCGGCCACGCAATCGAGCATGGTAGTTTTTCCCGATCCCGAAGGACCGAAAAGAATCGTGAATCCTGGAGGCGCACTAAACTCCACGTCGAGAGAGAACTCGTGCTCCGTGGAGGAAAATGCCTTGCGAATGCGCGCACTCAGGATTGCGAGGGCTTTCGGTTCCGCTGGCGTGGGCATTAGAGTCTCGTTAGTCGACCGAACCGACCTTCCATAATTTGTGATCCTGTCTCTTCCGGTTCAGTCCGTAGACTATAGCCAGCACAACAAAGCAGAAGATCAGCAGCAGCAGCGCCATGCCATTGGCCCCCGCATAATTCGAGGCCTGCACCTGATCGTAGATGTCGATGGAGACGGTCCGCGTCACGCCGGGAATATTCCCTCCAATCATCAGCACCACGCCAAACTCCCCCATCGTGTGAGCAAATGCCAGAGCCACGCCGGTGACCAAGCCCGGCATGGAGAGTGGAACCACAACACGGCGAAATGTGCGTATTGGTGAAGCGCCCAACGTGGATGAAGCCGCAATCAACTTGCGGTCGACCGATGAAAACGACGCGGCAAACGGCTGCACGGCAAACGGCAAACTGTACAGGATGGAGCCAATCACCAATCCCGCGAAGGTGAAAGCCAGAGTGTGTCCGGTCAAAGACTGCCACCAACGCCCCAGCGGGCTGCGGGAGCCAAGAGCAACAAGCAAATAGAACCCCAGCACCGTCGGAGGCAACACGATCGGTAGAGCAACCACAGCTTCTACGAGGAATTTCCAGTGCCACCGCGAGAATGCGACCCAATAAGCCAGAGGCAGACCCACCGCCAGCAGAATGGCCGACACCACGACGGCCAGTTCTATCGTGAGCCGGAATGCTTCCCAATTGATGGACATTAGAAACCAGAGGTTAGCGCATAGTGGTCAGTTAAGAAAAAGCTAAACGAAAGTGTCTTACGACTTCGCTGAACACCCACCAATCACTGCTTTTCTGGCACCGTGAATCCGTAGTGTCGTAAAACAGTCGCAATTTCGGCGGTCTTGATATACGCAATGAATGCAGCTGCGTCCTCTTTATGCGGAGAGCGCGAGATCACGACGACTCCCTGATCGAGCGGCGGATATGCCTCGGCCGGAACAATCCAGTATTTCCCCTTGCCTTGCATCGACGGCGCAGCGGCATGAGCTAGCGCAACAAACCCAACCTGTGCGTTGCCGGACTCCGCAAATTGTGCGGCCTGGGAGATATTCTCACCCAGCACTAGCCGTTCGCTCACTTTTTCATCCATCCCATAATGTTTCAGCGCCGCAGCCGCAGCGCGTCCATAGGGCGCATGTTGAGGATTTGCGATTGCGATCTTCTTCACCGACGGATCGAGCAAAACATCCATTCCCTTGTGCTCGACATCGAGCCGCGAATCCGCGGGAACCCACAGCACCAATCGCCCCACGGCATAACGATACAAGGTTGCGCCCTCGGCTAGGCTGTTCGCTATCAATTGCCTCGGATAGTCCATGTCGGCCGAGAAGAAGACATCGAAGGGCGCTCCGTTCTGAATCTGCTGGGTCAAGGCGCCGGATGCGCCATAAGAGATCTTCATCGAAATGCCAGTGCATTTTTCATAATCAGCGGCAATCTCCTGCAGCGCCGAACTCAAGTCCGCCGCCGCGGCCACATTAATCTCATGGCCGGCACCTTCCGCATACGGAGTCGATATTGCAAGAACCAGCGCAAGAAGACCGATCAAACTCGCTGATAGAAGATGCCGCATCAACATGACAGACACCTCGAAGCAACAACGATTCGACATAGGAAGCCGTCGGAATTGTACAGGGATAACAGGCTATTCGCCGTGGCGCCTTGATGACAAGCACCACCGATTCCCCTCTCGACAGCCACGTTCTCGATTCGCCGATGGCCTTCCTACTTCCCGAAGCGGTCCGCAACGATTATTTCCACGCTTTTTGTTTTGACGCTTTTAGTTCGCGGTCCGATACTGGCCACGTAGTTCAGCGCCCCGCGCCTACTGTCCAGGTTCTATCAAAGTTTAGCGAATGAATCGTCTCTCGTTCTCCCGCATTGTTCGAGTCGTCTTTCTTGCGTTCTCCTCATCGTCCATGCTCTTTCTCGCGCATGCGCAAGACGCGAAAAAGATACGCCCGAGGCCCGCGCCCATTGCCGATGACGATCATGTGCGGGAACGCTCCGAATGGTTCTTGCGCGGACGTGCAGTTCTGGGGGAGTTGGCAGCCGAACAGCGCCTGCGCGCGTACAAGACCAAAATGCAAGCGCGGGCACTTCGACAGCCTCGGGCGAATGCGGCACAGTCAAGCTCCCAATCGACAGCATCATCCGCCACGTGGACGCCGCTGGGACCTGTGCCTTTGGCTTCCGATGCAACCGGGGACGGTTTTCAGGACTACCACCAGGTTTCGGGCCGTGCCACCGCCGTTGCCATCGATCCCGCCGACCCTACCGGAAATACGGTGTATATCGGTGGCGCGCAGGGCGGAGTGTGGAAATCGAGCAACGCAGCCTCGGCCACAGCAAATGACGTGACTTGGACTCCGATTACCGACGATCAGGCCACGCTCTCTGTCGGATCGATTGCGATTCAGCCCGGTAATTCAGTTCCCGCAAATAGCGTGATCCTGGTGGGCACGGGCGAGGCCGACAATTCCGCGGATTCTTATTTCGGCGTTGGGATTTTGCGTTCCACCAACGGTGGTAGCTCGTGGACGCTAATCCCCACCGCGAACAGTGGCGCTCTTTCGTTCAGCGGCCTGGGCGCAACGCAAATGGCGTTCAGCACTGCGAATACAAGCCTCGTTGTCGCCAGCATGGCTGCAACGTCAGAAGGCGTAACGGACGGCGCACTAACCAGCGGTACTTACCGCGGCCTCTATACTTCGACCGACGCGGGACAGACCTGGACATACGACACCCTCTTCCCCGGCGGAGCGGCCGAGGCGACTTCAGCCACATCCGTGGTGTATAACGCTGCGGCAGGCTTGTTCTTCGCTGCGATCCGCTACCACGGCTTTTACTCATCCCCGGACGGGCTGAACTGGACCCTTCTCACGAATCAGCCAGGTTCAGCGGGACTGCTAAGCGCGGCGGCTTGTCCCCAAAACTACAGCACAAGCTGCCCGATCTATCGCGGCGAAATCACCGTCGTGCCGGGACGCAATGAGATGTACGTCTGGTTTATCTCGCTCGATACCGACAACAACCCGGTAGATCAAGGAATCTGGCAAAGCCAGAACGGCGGCACTTCGTGGACTCAAATCAGCGACAGTGGCATCATCAACTGCGGCGACGTCGAGGGTTGCGGAGTTGACCAGGGGTTCTACAATCTCGCTCTGCTGGCGGTGCCGGACTGCCCCAATGGCGCCCAAACCTGCACCGGCAATCCCACTGACCTGTATACCGGCGCGATTAATCTTTACAAGTGTTCGATCAATTCGCTTAACCCAGCCTGCTCCGTTTCTCCGTTCATGAATCTGACGCACGTTTACGGTTGCAGCCCCCTTTCCGCGCTCGCGCACGTGCATCCGGATCAGCATGCGCTTACTTACGCGATTCCCACCGAAGGTGCAGAATCCGGAGCCGACCTGATGTATTTCGCCAACGACGGCGGCATCTACCGAGCGCTCGACGGGTTCAGTGGACTCACTACCGGCGCGTGTTCGGGCACGAACCAATTCGACGACCTGAATCAGAATCTGGGGTCGATGACACAGTTTGTCACCTTCACCCAACATCCGTTGGAGGCCGACATACTCTTGGGAGGCACGCAGGATAACGGTTCTCCAGCGACAGCGAGCGCTTCCATTAGCACGAGTTGGGGAAACGTTCTGAGCGGCGATGGAGGGTTCAACGCGATCGATCCCACGACCAACAATTGGTTTGCCTCGAATCCGGATGTAGGATCCGGCGGGCTGGCGATTCAGGAATGTTCAGCCGGCACGAACTGCATAGACAGCCAATTCAACGTGGTGGTTAGCAGTAACAACGTCGGCGGAGATGACGGCGCATTTTACTTTCCCTACATTCTCGATCCGCAGTCCGCAACTGCGCTGCTGGTGGGAACCTGCCGGGTATGGAGCGGACCCCGCCTTGGCGGGACCTCATTTACGCCCTTGAGCCTCAATTTCGATGCGCTGGGTACCGGAACGTGCGCGGGAACTGAAGTCAACGTGATCCGCGCGCTGGCGGCCGGCGGACCGGCGATCGCGAGTGGCTCGAAAGTAATTTATGCCACGACTGATGGCCCGGGACCAAACAACATCAGCGCGCCGACTGGCGGAAACGTCTGGGTCACCACAAACGCCACCGCAGTTTCAGGTACAGCCTCCACCTTTAGCAACGTGACGCTCAATGGCCCAGGAGGCACCAGCATCAATCCGAGTCAATTTCCGATCTCAAGCGTCGCGCTCGATAGTTCCGACGCTACCGGCAACACTGCCTACGTGACTGTAATGGGCTTCACTGGCGGGCCTAGACATGTGTGGCAAACCACCAACGCCGGGGCCGCTTGGATTGATTTCACCGGGAGCGGTGGCGCGAGTCCGCTTCCTGATTCTCCGGTAAATGCGGTGGTGGTCGATTCCACCACACACTTCGTTTACGTCGGCACCGACGTCGGCGTGTTCCAGAGCTCCACATCCGTTGCCGCGTGGACCGAGATAGGTCCGGCACCGAATCCGACGAGCACTGGCTTTTTACCGAATGTGGCCGTGACCGCCCTGTCACTCTTTAATTCCGGTTGTCAGAAACTGCTGCGCGCTTCCACCTACGGGCGCGGCATCTGGCAGTTCAATCTGCCGGTCTCGAGCACCAGCCCTGATTTTTGTTTCGCAAATTCGGGATCATTCCCCACGGTCAATGCAGGCAGCACCACGGAGCAATCCATCACCCTCACCTCCGTAAACGGCTTCGCTGGCACAGTGAGTCTGTCTTGCTCCATAATCTCGTGCTCTGGGACTTCCGGAAGTGGCAGTTGCAGCGTAAGTCCAACTTCAGTCAGCTCATTTCCAACCCCAGCGCAAATCACAGTTAACGCTGCGACGCTGAGTACGCTGGGAGCTGGCAGTTGTAACTTATCTGTTGGCGGGACGTCGGCTTCGACAACGAACACGCTGCCGATTTCTTTTAACGTCGCTGATTTCCAGCTCTCCGGCACGCAATCCTTGACCATCGATCCAGGTAGCCAGGCTCAGGCTGACTTTGCGATCACTCCTTCCACTTTCTATGCGGGATCCGTTAACGCCAGCTGCAACGCCAGCTCGATTCCGGGCGGAAGCTGCACCATATCTATCCCAAATCCGATTCCAGTCAATGCCGGATCGGCAGTGTCGGTTAACGCGACGATAACCACGCCCAGCAGCGTCCCTCCCGGCATTTACAATGTGACGTTTTCGGCGGTGGACACCTCAGGCAATCCCAGCCAAAGTGTTCCGATCGCCGTAACCGTGTCGGCGGGCGCCACCGACACTTTTTCGCTGGCGAACACTCAGGCATTTCCCAGCGGCGTCGACGCACCCTCGCAGACTACAGCGAAAATAAGCGTGACCTCGAACTACAACGGCTCGGTCAACGCCACGTGCGATGCCAGCTCGTTTTCGGGCCAATGCTCGATCACAACTCCAGCCTCGATCACTGCCGGGACCCCAGCGACACTCGCAGTTACGGTCAACGTCCCAAACAGCGCCGCGCCGCAGCCCTCAAATTCCTACAACGTCAACGTGACCGTGACCGACGCCTCTGGGCAACCAAACCATGTGCTGGTCCTCCCGCTGACGGTAATCCAGGATTTCACAATCGGTACGGTCACGCCGGGCACCCAAACCGTCAATGCAGGACAGTCAGCCAGCTATAACTTCATCGTGATTCCTGTCGGAGTGACGTTCGCGGGCACCGTGACACTGTCTTGTTCTGGTACTCCTTCGTGCAGTTTCACGCCCAGCATGGTAACTCCTGGCAGCAACGCAACTGCGGTGGTGTTGACTGTAACTGCGCCTACTTCAGCCAGCCTCGTTATGCCGCGCCCACGCATCGTCGTCTACGCGATGTGGCTAGCGCTGCCGGCCTTGGCGCTATTGGGACGCCGACGGCGCAGGAAACGTCTCTCATGGTTAGCTAGTCTGAGCGGATTACTTCTGCTGGGATTTTTGCTCGACTCCTGTGGTGGAGGCGGCAGCAACGGTGGCGGAGGCAGCAGTGGCCAGCAGGGCGCACAGCCGGCCACTTACACCATCACGGTTACGGGCACGTCCGGCAACCTGACTCATAGCGCGACCGCAGTGACGTTGACCGTACAGTAGTGAGGCCAAAACCGGTCGGCGACAAATCACGCCCTTATCTTCATCTTCGGCACAAACACCCGTTCACGCGACCTGATACTCTCTCTTGTTCACCGAGTTCGTTTGCCCGCGAACATTCATGCCAAGCCCGCGTTACGACGTCGTCATCGTTGGCGGCGGAATTGTCGGCCTCGCCGTTGCGCTTGAAATCACGCAGCGATTTCCTCGCCGTCGCCTGCTGCTACTGGAGAAAGAAGCTCGCGTTGGCCAGCACCAGAGCAACCACAATAGCGGAGTGATTCATTCTGGCATTTATTACAAACCAGGATCGTTGAAGGCGAAGCTTTGCGTCGAAGGTGCGCGGGAGATGGTCGAGTTTTGCCGCTCTCACGATCTTCCTTATGAAATCTGCGGCAAAGTTATTGTAGCGACTCACGAGCAGGAATTCCCGCGCCTGGAAGAGTTACGGCATCGCGGCGAGGTGAACGGGCTGACCGGACTTCGTCTCATCGGTCCAGAAGAGTTGCGCGAGATTGAGCCGCACGCTTCCGGCATCCAGGCACTCATCGTGCCCTCCACCGGAATCACCGACTATCTTAAAGTCTGTGAGAAGTATGCAAAGCTCATCTCCGCGCAGGGCGGCACGATTCTCACGTCGACCGCGGTAATTGGGATCAAGTCGCGCAGCGATGAAATCGTTGTAGAAACTCAGCGCGACACATTTTCAGCCGGCTTCCTCATCAACTGCGCTGGACTCTTCAGCGATCGAATCAGCCGCATGGCCGGCGACGACCCCGGCGTAATGATCGTTCCGTTTCGGGGTGAGTATTATGAACTCATTCCCGAGCGTTCTTCTTTGGTGCGCGCGCTCATGTATCCCGTTCCCGATCCGCGGTTTCCGTTTCTTGGCGTTCACTTCATTCGACGGATCGCTGGCACTGTAGACGCCGGTCCCAATGCCGTTCTGGCTTTTCGTCGCGAAGGCTATCGGCGAAGCGATTTCAGCCTACGCGATCTTGCTTCGTCCCTGGCTTTCCCCGGATTTTGGCGCATGGTTAAAACGAATTGGCGGAGCGGACTGTACGAATTCCGTCGATCGTTTTCCAAGGCAGAGTTCGTTCGCGCCCTGCAGAGGTTACTCCCTGATGTGCGTGAGCGAGACTTGGTCCCCGGCGGTTCGGGAGTCCGCGCCCAAGCGCTGGGGCGCGATGGCACGCTGGTCGACGATTTTCATTTTGTTCCTTCCGCGAGAATGCTGCACGTGCTCAATGTTCCCTCGCCCGCAGCAACCGCTTCTCTGGTGATTGGGCGCGCCATCGTGAGTGCGGCAGAAGGGGGGCTTAAATGAAGATTGGACGCTAATGCGTGAAGCGTTGTTCGATGATCTGAGTAATTCAGCGAACCAACTTCAACTCAGACTCGACTGCGACGGGCTAACTCCTTGGAAGGCTCTACAGCGCTTGGTCCCATCTTTGAATTGGCTTTAGCAGGCCGGCCAACCAGAGTTGGTCCCGAGGCGCTCTCCTCTGTACTCTCGTTGCTCGAAGGCCCAACCACCGCCTTCCGCAAACGAAAGACATAAAGCACAACTTCCACACGACTGGAGACGCCCAGTTTGTCGAAGATGCGGAACAGATAATTCTTGACGGTGTGCTCGGTGAGCCTCAAGGTGCTGGCAATTTCGCGATTGGATAATCCTTCCGCGACGCAACGGACCACGTCTTGCTCGCGTTTCGAGAGCAGGGCCTGACCACCCGAATCCACCAAACGGACCGGCTCCGATTCGCGCAAGGCGTCGATCACATAATGCAACTCTGCGCTGTTAGCCCACACCTGCCCCTGATGCACGCTGCTGATGCACTTCGCAAGAGTTGTTGAAGACTCGGTTCGCGAGAACACTCCTCGCGCTCCGCAACGAAACGCCTCGACAACAGCCGAAGGGTTCGATGTGTCCATTAAAAGTACGACGCGCGTTTCGGGATGAGCCGCGCATACTTGACGTGTCAGATCAAACCCCTGGGTTGCGGATTCCTCCAGAAGCGAACTCATCAGCACGACGTGAGGTCGTGCCTCAGTCACGGCCGCCAGAATGGACGCCGATTTTGGTTCGATCCCCGTAACCTGAAATTGACTGTCCTGCGCCAGCGCTTGCGCCAGTAGCTGGCTACCCATCCGGGTACTGTCAGCCGTAAGCACCCGGATCTTTTCGAGGGCTTCCGGTTGCGGAATCACATGTTGCGACATTTTCCTCTCCAATGGTGGCAGCTGGTTTCCCGAGACCTCGCCCACGACTCCGGCATCCTCGGCGCCAGGCACTGCTGCAATTTCAGCGAACGATTGAGTCAGGGGGATTTCTAAACTGTACGAGTGCGCTGCATTGTCTCGTACGATACGCAGTAAGCTTTCCATAACCACCACCTGTAGGAGTACATCGTTGGAGAGACTTTAGTCTCATGGGCGGACTGAGTAAATGGCACAGGAGTGCTACAACTCCCAGTTTGCTCGAACTTAACTGTGGGCAACTATGTTTGGATGGTTTCCCTGACGAAATGGGTGAGTAACTTCGAAGGTTACCAAAGAGATCATGCCAAAACGGAGTAGACCAAAGGGAGTAAAAGGTCTCCTTGACACTGCCAACCGCAAAGCTCATAGTTTGGGAGAACATATTGCGTGCGGTCTTTCCCCCGCGTTTCGCGACACCCCATCAGACGATTCCTATAAGGAGCAAGTACATTGGTTCTTACGAAACCTGATTTTGACGTTGCCATCATTGGCGGTGGACCCGCCGGCGGTTCTATGGGCGCCTACCTCGCCAAAGCCGGCGTTAATTGCGTGGTTTTCGAGCGTGAGCTGTTTCCCCGTCCCCATGTGGGCGAGTCGCTGGTTCCTTCCTCGATGAGAGTGTTCCGCGACCTGGATTTTCTCGGCCAGATGGAAGAAGCCAAGTTCCCGCGAAAGTTTGGCGCCGCTTGGACCGCCGAAGACCAGGGTGCTTATGAGATGAACTTCAAGGGTGGCTTCAAAGACCCTGATCACAATCAGCTCAACCCTGAGTCTTACGTGGACATCCGGTTCAACGAGCGTGAACAGGATGGCGTGGATCGGGAATACACCTACCACGTCGATCGCAGCAAGTTTGACCTGATGCTGTTGCAGCATGCCAACAAGCTGGGCGCAGCAGTATATGAAGGTGTCAAGGTCAAAGAGGTGGATTTCGGTCCCAAAGAGCCAATCGTGCGCTTCAACATGGGATCCAAAGAAATGGGCGTTAGCGCCAGGATGGTCATCGATTGCAGTGGACGCAATACTTTTCTGGGCAATCAGATGAAGCTGAAGATTAAAGACCCGGTATTCGATCAGTACGCCATCCACACTTGGTTTGACGGGTATGACCGTCGGGCATTCGCCAAGAAGGACGCACAGCTGGATTTCATTTTCATCCATTTCTTGCCGATCTCGAATACCTGGATCTGGCAGATCCCGATCACCGACAAGGTCACCAGCATTGGCGTGGTCACGCAAAAGAAAAACTTCGCCAAGTCGCGGCAAGATCGCGAACAGTTTTTCTGGGAAGCAGTTGGAACTCGTCCGTTACTGCGCGAAAAGCTGAAGCAGGCAGACCAGATGCATGCCTTTAAAGATGAGGGCGACTACAGCTACGCCATGAAGCAATTGTGCGGCGATCGTTTTATGCTGGTCGGCGATGCGGGACGTTTTGTCGACCCGATTTTCTCGACCGGAGTCAGCATCGCGCTGAACAGCTCGCGCTTCGCTCATACCAACGTTCTACGCTCGCTGGAAAAAAATGATTTCACGCGTGAAAGTTTCTCCGAGTACGAGAACAAGCTTCGTCTCGGAACCAAGAACTGGTACGACTTCATCTCGGTCTACTACCGGCTCAACGTGCTGTTCACGTATTTCGTTGGCGACCCACGCTACCGTCTCGACGTGCTGAAGCTGCTGCAGGGCGACGTCTACGATGACGCTCAACCACCGGTGCTCGAGAAGATGAAGAAGATGGTGTCCGAGGTCGAGCAGAACACGAAGCATCCCTGGCACAAACTGCTGGGCGACATGACCGTGGACGCTTTCAAGCAGGCCAGCCAATAACGGCGCAGCCACAGAGTTTCAAGAAGACTTTTTAGGAGGAAGCATTGGTTATTACGAAGCCCGATTTTGATGTCGCTATTATTGGTGGAGGACCAGCTGGATCTTCGATGGCCGCCTACCTGGCCAAGGCTGGCGTAAGTTGCGTGGTATTCGAGCGGGAGCTGTTTCCACGGCCGCATGTGGGCGAATCCCTTGTGCCTTCTTCGACCCGAGTTTTCAGGGATCTGGATTTTCTGCCTCAGATGGAAGCAGCCAAGTTTCCGCATAAATACGGCGCTGTGTGGACGACGGACGATCACAAAGTACCCTACGTGCACGATCTTGAGGGTCTGGCTCCGGATTGCAATGTCGACATCCGCTTCGACGAGCGCCAGCAGACCGGCGTCGACAAGAACCACACTTACCATGTGGATCGCGGCAGGTTCGATCTGATGCTGTTGCAGCACGCCAACAAACTGGGCGCGACGGTCTACGACGGCATCAAGGTCAGCGCGGTGGACTTCGGCCCCAAGGAACCCATCATCCGCTTCAACATGGGTCCGAAGGAAATGAACGTCAGCGCAAAAATGGTGGTGGATGCCAGCGGCCGCAATACCTTCCTGGGCAATCAGATGAAGCTCAAGGTTCAGGATTCGGTGTTCGACCAGTATGCCATTCACACATGGTTCGATGGTTACGACCGCAAAGTCTTTGCCAAGCGCGATACGAACCTCGATTACATTTACATTCACTTCCTGCCGATTTCGAACACTTGGATCTGGCAGATTCCGATTTCCGACGATGTAACCAGCATCGGTGTCGTAACCCAGAAGAAGAATTTCGCCAAGTCCAAGGAAGATCGCGAGAAGTTTTTCTGGAGCTCGGTGGGCACTCGGCCCATGATCGAAGAAACTCTGCGTAAAGCGAATCGCATTCGTCCATTCAAAGATGAAGGCGACTACAGCTACGCCATGAAGCAGCTCTGCGGCGACCGGTTTGTCATGGTCGGCGACGCCGGACGTTTCGTCGATCCCATCTTTTCCACCGGTGTAAGCATCGCCCTCAACAGTTCGCGATTTGCGCACAAAGACATTCTGGGCGCTCTCGAGAAAAATGATTTCTCGCGGGAAAGTTTCTTCAACTACGAAGATACTCTGCGTCGCGGCACCAAGAACTGGTATGACTTCATCACGGTCTACTACCGGCTCAACGTATTGTTCACGTACTTCATTAACGATAAGAGGTATCGTCTGGACGTGTTGAAGCTTTTGCAGGGCGACGTTTACGACGATGCGACTCCGCCGGTGCTGGAAAAAATGCGCAAGATGGTTACGGAGGTCGAACAAAACGAAAAACATCCCTGGCATAAGTTGCTGGGCGACTTGACCTCGAATGCATTCAGCCCGGGCACATAGACAACCGGTGCTATAATGTTCCCATTTCCTGAAAGCGGCAGGCGAGTTTCACAGGAAGGTACCTTTGGGCGGGGTATCCGGGAGGCGGCATTTAATTCCCCCGGATTGGCGAGAGGCCCAATGTCACGTACCAGCAGGAACTTCATCATCGCCTACGCTCTCCTGGTGGGTCTGCCAATCTTAGGCTTGGTTGGGATACTAAAAAGTGGTCGCGCGCTAGCCGCACCTATTTCGGTAGACGGCGTTTGGAAATTACAAACCGATCCCCTCCGCTTAGCCGCGCTGCCATGCGGCAAAACTCTTGCATCTTCTCCAGATGCGGCGCTCGCAATTTCGCAATCGGGCAGAAACTTCACTTTAAGCCTTAAGGACGGGCCCAAGTCCGCTGCGTCAGGAGCGCTTGACGGAACGTCTCTTAAGGCTTCTCTTGTACCCTCGGCTCCATGGTCCGAGGAAGCGGGTTGTGGCAGCGGCCGTGAGATCTCGCTGGTGGCCACCGTCGATCCCAAAGCCAATCCACGGTCATTGGAGGGAACGCTGTCAGTGAGCACTTGTTTGTCTTGCGCCCCGGTCGAGTTTCGCGCGGTCCGCGTTGCAACTCCCGTGAAGAAGGGATCTCACTGACATGCCGGATCTCTTTAAATTAGTGCTGCAGATTTCGGTGATCCTGGCGCTATGCCGGATCGTAGGCACGATCTTCCGCAAAATCGGGCAACCGCGAGTGGTGGGCGAGATGTTCGCCGGCATTTTGCTGGGGCCATCGCTGCTGGGATGGATGGCGCCAGGAATCTCCGCCTATCTGTTCCCCGCGAGCAGTCTCGGATTTCTAAATGCGCTAAGCCAGATTGGCGTTGTAGTTTTCATGTTTCTGGTTGGTCTCGGCATTAATCCACAGGAATTGAAGGAACACGGGCACGCTGCGGTGCTCACCAGCCACGTCAGCATCACCGCCCCGTTTGTGTTGGCGGCGTTTCTTGCGCTCTACCTTTATCCAAAGCTTTCCGATGACAGCGTAGCTTTCACAAGTTTTGCCTTATTTATGGGCGCCGCCATGAGCATCACGGCGTTCCCAGTTCTCGCGCGAATTCTGGCGGAACGCGACTTGCTTGGCAGCCGTCTCGGAACCGTTGCCATCGCCTGCGCTGCGGTGGACGACGTAACCGGCTGGTGCATTCTCGCTTATATCGTCGTGCTGATTCGCACCGCGCACAGTTCAACCTCGATCTGGGTAACCATCGGTGGCATCGTCGCCTTCGCTCTCATCATGATTTATGGCGTGAGCCATCTGCTTCGCCACTTCGAAACGGTTCACCAGGAACGCGGTCACCTTAGTGAGAATCTGCTGGCGCTAATGCTTTTGCTGGTCCTGGTTTCGGCATTGTGCACCGAGTGGCTGGGCATTCACCTTCTGTTTGGCTCTTTCCTGATGGGCGCGATCATGCCCAAGGAACCGAGGTTTGTGCGCTATGTGCTCGACCGCTTTGAGACCATTACCGTAACTCTCTTGCTGCCGCTTTTCTTCGCATTCACCGGCCTGCGCACCGACATTGGGCTGGTGAAAGGCCAGGAGATGTGGATGTATTGTGGCTTGATCATCCTGGTGGCAACGGTAGGAAAACTCGGCGGCTCCATGGTAGCTTCCTGGCTTTCGGGGATGCCGGTTCGAGAGGCCGCAGGTTTAGGCACACTGATGAACACTCGAGGTCTGATGGAGTTGGTGATTCTAAATATCGGCCTGGATATTAAAGTAATTTCTCCCGCGCTGTTTTCCATGATGGTGCTGATGGCTCTATTCACTACGTTTATGACTACGCCCGTATTGGCATTAGTCTGTCCCGATCGATTTTTGCGTGAGGCTCCAAACAAGGTTCCGACGCAGGACACGGCGATAGGCGCGTTGGCCGCCGCCCCGGACAAAATCTCCGCTTAACCTCCGGCAGATGAGGATGAAAAGCAGGATTTGATAGACTCCTCCTGTTCATAAATCACCTTCTAACGCAAAGTAGCAGGAGCAGACCTTGGTCGTTCTAGTGGTTGGAGGCGCGGGATACATTGGAAGCCACGCTGCGCGCGTGTTGCGACGGCAGGGTCACGAGGCTTTAATTTACGATAACCTTTCCACTGGCCACGCGCGCCTTACGGCTGGATTTGAGCTAATCACGGGAGACCTTGCCGACACCCCAAAAATAACGGCAGCGCTGCGGCGGGTGGATGCCGTGATGCACTTCGCGGCTTACGCCTATGTTGGCGAGTCGGTGGAGAACCCGCGAAAATATTTTCAGAACAATGTGGAAGCGGCTTTGGCGTTATTGAACGCCTGCATCGATTGCGGCGTGCGTAAATTTATTTTTTCATCGACCTGCGCGGTCTATGGCGTTCCGCTGAAAGTTCCTATCACCGAAGACAATCCGCGAGTGCCCATCAACCCATACGGGGTGACCAAGCTTTTTTTTGAGAACGCACTGGAGGCTTACGACCGTGCTTATGGCTTGCGTTTTGCGAGCCTGCGTTATTTCAACGCGGCGGGAGCGGATGAATCGGGCGAGATTGGCGAAATGCATCAGCCCGAAACACATTTGATTCCGTTGGCTCTGGATGCCGCGGTGGGAGCGCGTCCGGAGCTGGAGATTTTCGGCGACGACTATCCCACTCCCGATGGCACTTGCCTCCGGGACTACGTTCACGTAAACGATCTGGCGGAAGCGCATGTTGCCGCGCTGCATTACCTGGAACAGACTTCCACGTCAATTGCTGTGAATCTGGGTAGCGGCAAAGGCACGTCGGTGAAAGAAATTCTGGATGCAGTGGAGAAGGTGAGCGGGCGGCGGGTTCCACGCCGTATTGTGCCGAGGCGACCGGGCGATCCTCCGGCGCTGGTCGCGGATCCGAGTAGGGCAGAGTCGGTCCTGCACTGGAAGGCGCAGCGCTCGCTCGATCAGATCGTTGCGACGGCCTGGAAATGGAAGCAGAGTCAGCAGAATAACAAAGCCGGCAGTTAGCGAAAGCGCAGAGCAAAGAGCGAAGACCGGGGAGCTGATAATGAGCGTTGATCTGTCGGGGAAACGGGTTGCGGTGTTAGGAGCGGGAAAGATGGGTGGAATCCTGCTCAAAGCGCTTTTGGATAAGGGACTGCTGCGTCCGGAGTCGACCTGTGCCACCGTAGCCCACGAAGAGCGAGCCCGCAGTCTGAGTCAGAAGCTTGGCATCGCGGTGGGTACGGACAATGTTGCGGCGGTTCGCAACGCGGATATTATTCTGATCGGCTTAAAGCCGCAGGTTGTAGAAGAAGTGGCGGCTCAGGTTCAACAGGTAGCGACAGCGAAGCAACTTTTCATTTCTGTGGCAGCGTCGGTCTCGACTGGGCACATTGAGCGCGCGCTTGGCATCAAAGCTCCAGTGATTCGAGCCATGCCGAACACGCCGTGCCTGCTTGGAGTTGGAATCACGGCCATTTGCCGGGGAGCGTTTGCCAACGCTGAGCACCTCGAAGTCGCCAGCGCGCTATTTGCAGTAGGAGGCAGGACGGTGATCGTAGACGAAAAGCATATGGACGCCGTCACCGCCCTTTCGGGCAGCGGGCCGGCATACATCTACATCATCCTGGAGTCGCTGGCCGAGGCCGGCGTAAAGGTAGGATTACCGCGCGATGTGGCCACACTGCTGGCCGCGCAAACCACGCTGGGCGCAGCCACTGTGGTGCTCGAAACCGGCGACCATCCCGCGCTGTTGAAAGATGCGGTGACCACGCCGGCAGGTTGCACAATCGATGGCATCCTTGAACTCGAAGAAGGCAAACTGCGCGTCACGCTGATCAAGGCAGTGGTCAAGGCCGCGCAAAGAGCGAAAGAACTTGCGCACGGATAGGCGAGGGCCTTTCGTTCTAAAGGCAAATTTAATCTTGCTTTAATCTTAATGAGGGTCACGCTTCCCTTACTTGACTTGCCTTCCCGCCCGACATAGCATTTCTTGGCAATCCTGAAGCGAGTGCGCTTTCGGCTGGGCAGGGTACGCAGCACTCTGTGGGGCAGCGCGCTTTTGCAGATAAAATATGGGAAAGGGACTCCGGAGGAAGCTCTGAAGATCGTACTGGTTCACAACACCTACCAGCAGCCCGGAGGGGAAGACGCGGTTTTTGAGCAAGAGCGGAAGATGCTCGAAAACGCCGGGCATCAGGTGATCGCATATTGCCGGAGTAATTGGGACGTCGAATCGTACAAGGGATTGCGCAAGCTCAGCGTGGCCAAGGGAACCATCTGGGCTTCGGACGCGCGGCGCGAATTCGCGAGCCTGCTCGAGCGCGAAAAGCCAGACCTGGCACACATTCACAACACGTTTGTGATGATTTCTCCATCGATCTACTCGGCGTGCTACGAGGCGAAGGTACCGGTTGTGCAGACTTTGCATAATTACCGGCTGATGTGTCCGGCTGGCACTTTTTTTCGCGACGGCAAGGTTTGCGAAGATTGCGTGGCCGGGTCGTTGTGGCAGGGGATCAAACACAAGTGCTACCACGACTCGCACTCGGCTACGGCAATTGTGGCGATGATGCTGGCGACGCATCGCCTTCGCGGCACATGGAAACGCGAGGTTTCCTACTATATAGCTTTGAGTGAATTCGCTCGCAACAAATTCATTGAAGCCGGACTGCCAAAAGACAAAATCCTGGTAAAGCCAAATTTTGTTTCGCCGGATCCTGGTAAGCGCACCAGCCAGGGCAATTACGCGTTATTCGTGGGACGCCTTTCGCCGGAAAAAGGCGTCGGGACGATTGTCTCGGCGTGGAAACATCTGCCGCGGTCTATCCCTTTGCACATTATTGGTGGTGGTCCGGATCACGAAGTACTGAAGGCGCAGGCCGCGCGCGATGGACTAACCGACGTTCAGTTCAAAGGCCAGATGCCGAGAGAAGAAACCCTGGCGGCCATCAATAACGCGCGGGTCATGTTGATTTCGAGCGAATGGTATGAGACTTTCTGTATGGCCATTGCAGAATCTTACGCGTGCAGCACGCCGGTCATTTGCAGCCGAATGGGCGTGATGCAGGAACTCGTCTCCGACGGCCGAACTGGCCTTCACTACACCCCAGCTGATCCCGTCGACCTGGCGCGCAAGGTGGAATGGGCTTGGGCGCATCCGGATGAGATCTGCGCCATGGGCAAAGAAGCCCGAAAAGAATACGAATCGAAATACACGGCGGAAACAAACTATCCCATGCTGCTCGAAATCTACAAGCGAGCTTTGCAACAGGCGTAGCCTATACTGAAATATCCGGTGTCCATGCAGATTCACAAGCCACTTTAAAGAGAGAATGATGAGACTTCCCTTTTGCTTCGCCGGAATCGTGGCAGTATGCGTGATGGCTGTTGCTACCTTTTCTCTCGTTATTTCAGATCCCTCGCCATCAGAGTCCTCGTCAGGCCCGCTCAAGCTGCACCCACCGGCAAAGCCGATCCCTCGGGATTTTTTTGGCCTGCATATTCATCGCGCCTTTGCGTCAACGCCGTGGCCTCCCGTGCCGTTTGGCAGTTGGCGATTATGGGATGCAAAGGTTCACTGGCCGCAGGTGGAAATTCGCAGGAACGAATGGCAATGGGACATTCTTGATCGCGAAGTTGAGCTCGCGAAGAAACATGACGTGGATCTGCTTCTACCATTCGGCGAAACTCCGGAGTGGGCGGCCAGCAGCCGTTTTCACACAGCGATCGTGGGTGATGTGGGCAATTTGGACGATTGGCGAGCTTTTATCCGAACCCAGGCGGAGCGTTACAAAGGCCAGATCATGTATTACGAAATATGGAACGAGCCCAACCTTCCGCGCAATCGCGACATCGGGACTCCGGAGAGAATGCTGGAGATGGCAAAAATTGCCTACGTCACTCTCAAGGAAGTCGATCCCAACATCAAGGTGATTTCTCCATCACCGGTGAATGCGAACGGTTTGGATTGGCTCGACCGTTACCTGACGCTTGGCGGCGGAAATTATGCGGACATTATCGGATACCACTTCTACACCTATCACCGCCCAGAGACGATGCTCGATCTGATCCTGCCGGCAAAGGAAATCATGCGCAAGCACGGAGTCGGCGACAAGCCTCTCTGGAATACGGAATCTGGATGGATTAAGAATCCGCTGACCGATCGGATCGATCTCGTGGGGCAGGCTCCAGGGTGGGCAGCGCGAGCCTACATTTTGAACTGGGCGGGAGGAGTGGATCGATTCTACTGGTATGCGTGGGACGATGATGGCCACGACAGCATTCCGTTCACGCAAGAAGACCAGGCCACCGCGACTAATTCAGCACGCGCTTACGGAGAAGTTCAGAAATGGTTGATCGGTGCACGCATGGAATCATGCGAAAGGCAGGCGGACGAAAACTGGGTTTGCAAGTTGACAAGAGAATCCGGGCAGGGCGCCTGGATTCTGTGGAATGAGACACAAAGCGCCAAGTTCGATGTGCCCAAGGCGTGGGACGCAACGACGCTTACGAAACTCTCAGGCGAGCGCTCCGCATGGAGCGGAGATAAGATTGACGTTGGAGAACTACCCGTAATGCTCGAAGCAGCGCCGGTTCATCACTAATCGTGTCGCACTGCTCTTCGTTACCCGAGGCTACTGAACTCCCGTTCCCGAGAGCGGTACGATTTGCGGGCTGCTCAAGTCCGCGTCATTAATCGTGAGTGTGCCCGTTACGCTTCCTACTTGAGTTGGAGTGAAAGTAACTCCGATCTTGCAATTTCCGCCTCCCACAATCGACGAGCCACAGGTATTCGTTACGGCGAAATTAACGCTGGGGGTGATGGCGCCGACGTTCACCGGGTTCACGCCGGAAACCTTGATCGTGACCGATTCCTCGGCGCTGGTCGTATTGATCGTCTGATTTCCAAAATTGAGCTTAAGCGGGTTCACCGCAACCGCAGTGGCGTTGCCGGTGAGGCGGACGGTTTGAGGACTTGCCGGGTCGCTATCTGCAATCACGAGATTTCCGTAGCGAATGCCGGAAGTGGTCGGCACAAAGCTAACGCTGATGTTGCAGGAACCCGAAGGCACGATACTGGTGGAACAAGTGTTGGTCTGGGCAAAATCTCCAACGGTGCTAATGCCCGTCACCGTCACCGGGGCCGTGCCCTTGTTGGTGACGGTCACGGTTTGCGCGGCCGACGAAGACCCCAGCAGCACCGTGGCGGAATAGTTGATGCCGGGATAAAGAGAATTGGAAACGCTGACTTCGCTGCCGATGCCTTGAAGGCTAATTACCTGCGGGCTGGTCGTATCACTGTCTGTAATCGTCAGCGATCCGGTGAGAGGCCCGGTGAGCAATGGTTTGAATGCGACGTTGACGCTGCACTTGGCGTTCACCGCCAGCGTCTTGCAGTTGTTGGTCTGAGTGAAGTTTCCGCTAATGGCAATGTTCGAAATCGTGATGGGAGAGGTGCGGATGTTTGTGAGCACGAGAGAGTACGGTGCGCTGGAGGTACCCACCGGAGTTCCGCCAAAATAAACGTTGGAGGCGGCCTGAATGGGACAAGTCTGAGGCTTCAGAATCAGCGCAGGAAGCGGCGTTTGAGAGAAATTGAAGCTATCGGTCGTGTCGTTCGCGCTGGCGTCTCTTTGGGTGAGCGGCGTCAAGTTGAAACGGTCTTCGATGAACTTGAGCACGGACGCGAATTCGTATTGAGTATGAGAAATGTAGCCGGCCTGCGCGTAAGGAGAAATGATAAGCAGAGGCACTCTGGGTCCGAGACCGTATAAGTCCATTGGCGGCGGCGCAACGTGATCGTAGAAGCCGCCGAAATCATCCCACGTAAGGAAGACCGCCGAGGTACCCCAATCCGGTCCTTGCATTAACGTATTCAGCTGTTGCACGGTCCAGTTTTCGCCCAGGCAGGCGCTGCTGGGCGGGTGCTCATTGTTCGGTCCGGTGACGAGCCAACTCACCGCAGGAAGATTTCCAGCGGCAGCGTCAACGGCGAACTGATCATCCGAAACTACATGTTCGGTCCATAGCGATGTGTTGCGGATGTGATTGATCTCGTCGTAAGTGTTGTAAACATATCCGTTCTGGCCTTCGCCCGGCGCGTAGTATTTCCAGCTTATTCCCGCGCCGTCGAGCCGGTCCGCAAGCGTTTGAAAGTCGAAACAAGGGAATATCTCTGAGATAACACCGTCCGTCTCGTCTTCGGTTTGCAGTAGGAAGTTGGGAGCCGCGTCGCAACCCCAAGTGGGAGATGATGGAGTGCCTTTTTTCTGAGTGACCACCCCGCCCGCTTGCGCCGCGATGATGTAAAGATGATTTTCGAAGCTGTCCCCGTGCACGGATGAAAACATCCGGTCAGCCAGCACGAAATTCTGTGCATACTTGTAATAATTCGGAATGTCGCTGGGAGCGAGTTGGGAATAGGCAAGATACTGGCCGTTAATATCTCCGTTCGGAATCAGGTCAAAGCGGTCCATCTTGCCGTTATCGACGGCTGTAAGCGCGGCAACCCACTCATGATCGATGTCTACCACTTGGTCGGGAGTGTGGCGCAGAGTGAGAACCTGGCCCGTAGAAGTGGGCCCCGTAGTTGCGCCGTTCGCTCCCGGGTATAGACCGAAGTAGTTATCGAAGCTGCGATTTTCCTTGACGATGAAAATGATGTGTTGAATGACGCTGATGTCACCGGCCTTACCAGCTTTCGCGGGGGGCTTGGCCTGAGCCCATGCCATACCGCCCTGGCCGGCAACCGTAAAGAGATTGAAAATCAACACAATGGCTGAGATGCCGAGTCCGGACTTTTTTCGGTTCGATAAGCGCGCCATGTACTTCACCTCATTTTTGGCGGTTCGGAATCTTGCTGAAAATTGCGAGCCTTCCCCGTACTAAGTTAGCGAGAGCGGGCCCGGTAATCCCTTCGTGCCCATGCCAAGAGGCAACTCCGGGGTCATTGTTGCGGTCGGTAATCATTATCTTGCTCTGCAGTCCGCCAACGACCGAGGCCCGGACGAGCGGAGCAACAATAAGTGAGTTCCGCATCACGTTCCATCAATGCTCAGCCCAACGCAGATTGTTAGCTAACCGAATCGACTCGACTTTTATCTCAGTTGTCGGATTAAGGACTGACTCCGGTTCCGGTCAATTTCAGGATGTGCGGGCTATTCAAGTCGGCGTCCGAAATCGTCAATGAGCCGTTTATGGCTCCAGTCTGAGTCGGCGTGAAAGTTACAGTTATCGAACAAGCCGTTCCAGGCCCCAAAGACGCACCGCAGGTATTAGTCGTAGAGAAGTTCGTGCTGGGCACGATACTGCCAATGTGCAGCGGGTTTGTGCTCACATTGGTCATGTTGATCGTCTTGGGCTTGCTGGTTTCGTTCAGATGCTCGTTGCCAAAACCTAAGACCGTAGGCGCGAACAAGGTGGCGCTTCCGACTCCATAGAGACGAACCGTGTGCGGGCTCGCGGGGTCGCTGTCGTTTACTACCAGGTTCCCATAGAGCGTTCCGGCAGTAGCGGGGTTAAAGCTTACCTCGATTGTGCACGTGCCTCCAGCCGCAACCGAGGATCCGCAGGTATTGGTTTGCGCGTAGTTACCTACGGTCGTAATGCTGTTAATAGTGAGCGGCGACGTACCATGATTGGTGAGCGTTACCGCCGCAGTGGTTTGCGAATTGAGGTAAGACGTGCCCAAATTGACGCCCGGATATTTTGCGCCTGACAGGGTAACTTGGGTACCAATGCCTTGTAAGCTTACTACTTGTGGACTAGTAACATCGGTATCTGTAATGGTGAGCGTTCCGGTGAGAGGTCCGGTCTGTCGGGGGCCGAACATTACTATGACTTGACAAGTCGCGCCAACCGCCAGGGTGGTGCAGGTGTTCTTCTGGGTGAAGTTTCCCGTAGTGGCGATGTTGGAAATTGTAATAGGCGTCGTGCGAATGTTGGTCAAGGTAATCACATTCGCGGGGCTGAGATTGCTCACGAGCTGCCCACCGAAATACAAATTGGAAGCGGAGTTGATCGGGCAAGTCCGCGGAGTCAACACCAGCGGTGGAGTCGGGGCCTGGCTGAAGTTGAAGCTATCGGTGGTGTCGTTGGCGTTGGCGTCACGATCCGAGAGCGGCGGCAGGTTGAAGCGGTCTTCAATGAACTTGAGCACAGAGGAGAATTCGTACTGCGTGTGCGAAATGTAGCCGGGCTGGGCGTAGGGAGAGATGATGAGGAACGGGACTCTCGGACCCAGACCAAACTCGTCGTCCTGCGGCGGCGGTATGTGATCATAGAAGCCACCGAAGTCATCCCAAGTCAAAAACACGGCGGTGGTTCCCCAATCCGGCCCCTGCATAAGAGCATTCAATTGCTGGACCGTCCAGTTTTCGCCAAGACATGTGCTGTTGGGCGGATGCTCGCTGTTGGGCCCAGTGACCAACCAGCTTACCGCGGGCAGGTTGCCGTTTGCAGCGTCAACCGCGAACTGCGTATCCGGTACTACATCCTGCGCCCAGAGTGACGAGTTACGAATGTGATTAATGGCATCGTAAGTGGAGAACTGATATCCCTGCGTACCTTGAGGAGGCGCGTAGTACTTCCAACTGATATTGGCATTTTCCAGACTATCCGCGAGAGTCTGGAAGTCGAAGCAAGGGAACGAATCGCTGACGTCGCCGTCGTCGTCCATGACGCGAACTGCATAATCGGAAGGCAAATCGCAACCCCAGTTGAACCCCTGTTTCTGCGAACCCAAAGGCTGCGGAACGGTGAAGACGCCGCCCGAAGTTGCGGCAATCGTATAAAGGTGATTGGGAAAGCTCTCGCCGTGCAGCGACGAGAACATGTGATCTCCGAGCACGAAGTGTTGCGCGTAGGTGAAGTAATTGGGAATGTCTTGCGCCGTGAGCTGGGACATGGTCATGAGCGCGCCATTGACGTTCCCATAGAGAATCAAGTCGTAGTTATCCATCTGGCCACCGTCCATGGCAGTGATGGCGGAAGTCCAGTCGTGGCCCATGTCGACCACCTGGTCCGGCGTGTGTTCCAGAGTCATCGTTTGCCCAGTGGAAAGAAGACCGGTAGTCGTGCCATCCGCCCCGGGATATTGTCCGAAGTAGTTATCGAAGCTGCGGTTTTCTTTGACGATGAAAACGATGTGCTGAATGGCGGTAATGTCGCCTTGGGCGGACTTGCCGGCCGGCTTAGCCTGCGCCGGGCGTGCGGACTGGGCAAAACACGTGGACGCGAACAGACAGACGATTGCAAGAAAGCTCCCAACGAGAGCTCCCGACTTCACTCGGGAATCCACCAACGCCATGAGACACCTCTGAGGAGATTATTGAGACTAACTGGTAATAAAAGAAGGGAACTTAAGTAACCCGAACAGGAGGGAAAAAAGCGGAGGTCCCAGGAAACGGAGCCTCCGCTTTTCACAGGCGGTTTTTGTTACTTGCGAGGCGCCGGCGCCAGGAACCACGGCATCGTCGCATCATCGGTCTTAAAGAAGTTCATCAACATGTTGGCGTCCTTCTCGCGGCCGGTCGGCAGCGAGTTGTGGGTGCCATCGTTGAGGAAGTCCTGACAGGTCCAAACCAAACCATCGCTGCGCGGGATCATACCGTTGGCCCAGTCATAATCCGCCCAGCTCAGCCACGGCGCCGTTACCGGACCGTTGTTGGGGTTGTAGTTGAGATTGGCATTGCCATTGAGCTGATCTTCAATCATTCCGCGCACGGCAAAGGCAGTCTCGTAAGCGTACGGCTCCGGATCGTCGGGCTGCACTCTTCCGTTCGAGTAACCTGAGTAGTCGCGCGAAGAGAAGAATGCCATGGTCAGGTTGGGGAATTTATTGTGCAGGTTATTGGCGATTGCTTCGTACTGGCTCTGCAGCGCGACCATATCGTTGGGGAAGGTGCCGGTGGGGTAGCCATCGATCACCATGACCCAAGCTGCAACGATCTGGTTCGCGGTTAGGCCAGCATTCGGCAGGAAGAAATTCGTCTCGGTAGTCCAAATCGGATCCGCAGCATTTGCGTAGCGGGCTGCCGTCAGATTCGGATTCGCACCATTCACCAGCACCAGGTGTGGATTTAGAGACGTATCGGCCAGCCCAGCCTGCTGGAAGTAAAAGTAGTTTTCGAACGTAACCGACAATCCGAGCGAGAGCAAGCCGTACTTACCATTCGGGTCGGGGTTACCGTTAGCATCCAGAGGCTGAATCGCGCTGGCGAGGGCGAGGCCATCCGCGTCGTGCGATGCCGGCATAATGTTGCTGCCATTCGGGTAGAGACCGCCTTCAACTCCCAGATAAGTCCCCGTTCCCAAGTCTGTAACAGGAACAAGAGGAGTGTTCGTACCGCCGATGTTCCACGAGATGTTGTTGCAGGTGGCACCGGTCTGTGCGGCAACCGCCAATGAATTCGTAGCCGTGACTTGCTTCGAAGTGGAGTCCGTAACCTGGATTGAAACCTTGTAGGTTCCCGTCTTCAAAGTGGAAGGAAGACTACCGGAAATGATTCCAGCACTCGACAAAGTCAGGCCCGTGGGTAGTTTGGAACCAGTGGCAAGGGACCACGTGTAAGGCGGTGTTCCTCCGGCTGCGGTAAGCGTGGCCGAATACTTAGCCCCTTGCGTGGCAGTAGGAAGAGTGGCAAAACTTGTAATCCCCAGCGCCGTCGGCGCCTGGGCAGTCCCGGTGAGGGTCACGCCCACCGGGTTCAGCACGTCGCTTGTAATTACTACCGTCCCGTTGTAAGTTCCCACGGCTGAGGGTGAGAATCCAACCGTCAGGGGAAGCGTCCCAGCCGGCTGTATCACAGTTCCTACTCCGCCTCCGGTGTATCCATTTACCGCGAAGGGGGGCTCCGTGTAAACGGCGAGGACCGTCATCGGTGTTGTGCCGGTATTGGTAAGCGTCACTTTCTGGGTAGCCGTTTTTCCGGGTTGAACGCCCTTGAACGTCAGAGACGGGCTGGTCAAGCTGGCGACCGCACCGGTCGTGATACCGGTGCCGGTGATGTTGAGCACAATGGGAGGTCCGCTGGCGAGCCCAAGCGTGATTGTTCCGTTGAAGGTTTGCGCGGCGTCAGGCCTGAATCGCAAGCCGTACTGTATTTCCTGCTTGGCTGGAATGTTCCAGGTGTAACCCATGCTCAATAGAAATTCAGAAGGAGTCACAGTGATGCTTGTGATCTGCAGCGTGGTGGTGCACTGGTTGTCGATGGTGATGCCCTGCTGCGCCGTGCTGGTTGTCCCAACAGCCTGATTAACGAACTGGATGTTCAAGCTGGACGGCGAGATGGTATAGCAGTTCGTCGTCGCCGCCGCGGTCCCGACACCCAAAACTGCAAGCAGTCCAAGCCGTAAACCGCACCGGATCATGCGAGTTGAAATCGAAGGGAAGTACATTATCTGCTCCTTAATTGTGTCTCTCAATTAGTGGAAGTTTTTGTCCGTTCGGCAGTGACGGAGTGGTGGTTCTGAGGCCCAGTTCTGATTTCTGGAATTTTCTACTCTACGCGGCACGCCCGATGCGCATTTCATCAGGGTTAAAGACTGCGTCTAACTTAACAACCAGATCCTTTTTGACAGGTAAATATTCTGGAAGCCCAGGTGCAGCCGCTCCCAATTCCGAGCTTGTAAGAGCAATTGCCAAGCTGGTTGCCATTCATATATTCGTCCACTGCCCAGAATGTGGTGTCGTCGTCGGGGTCGGAAGATACGCTCACGTACTCGCCCCAATCCTGGTCGGTTTCATCCTGCCCGCTCGATCCGCTGTTGCTCAGAATCGCCACCGGCGTTCCTTGAACTCCGGTACTGCTCACGGCTACGAAGAACGGGGATGGATCGTAGTTATTGGTGCTCCCTTTCGTCGAGTTCCCTGTGACGGTATAGGTGATGCCGAGGTCGCCGTTCTTATCCATGGCGACGCTGGGCATGGACAGGAAATAATTGTTTGTAGTGTCCTGGAGTTCCCCAAGAATCGCCAGCTTCGGAGTCTTGCCCGCCTGCAGCTTGTAATAACGTATTCCCGTTCTTCGGGTGGTGCTGTTCTCCTGGACGGTATGGGTCACAGCCAGGTACTCCGCACTGGTAGTGCCGGTGATGTAGCGATACGCCAAACGGTAGGCCAGACGATCTCCCAGACCATCAATCGTCTTCCCATACGGCTCCGGAACACAGTAGGTGTTGTAAGGAGCTTTCGGGAAGTAACAACCCGGCGTGAACGGATGCCCCGTAAGGACCAGGATTGTCGGCGCGGCGCCGCTGGTCAATCCGGACCACGTCCAGTAAGCCAGCCGATTCGAGGTGCATGGCGATACCGAGCACTGCACGTTGGTCCCAGTATTCGAAGGATTGACCAACGCCAGAAAATATTCACCCGCAGTGTTTGAAGGAATTGGATTCTCACCTTCGAAATCCGCTGGCAACAGAGTGTGGATCAAGCTTCTGTCGGTGCCAGAAGCTCCAACCACATATTGAGGAATATACGTATAGCACTTGGGAGCGCTCGATGAGAGTCCCGCGATAATGTTGGCTTTGTCAAATTGGCAGACTTCGACTCCGACGATGTTGTACGCGTTCGAAACATCCATCAGATCCCAGCTGATATAGAACCCGTCACGCCAGGTTCCGAATCTTTCATAATCTGGAAAGTATGTGACCCCCTCGGCATTCTTTGGAATGGCAGGAGCAATGTTGTAAGCGTATGCGTTCCACGCGCTCTGGCCCGCAACTCCTTCCAGATTGCTGGCAGCCACCGAGCCTGTCGGGGCGCTCACACCCATACAAAGATAATAGGTGCCCCGGTTGTTGAAGATATTGGCCAGAACAAAAACGTTGTCGATCCGGTCATAGCTGGCGATGCCGTCGAGAGAAGCACCGGCGCAGTAGGCGGACGCACTGGGTGAGAATAGCATTCCGATCGGTTGCGGAGAGGCCGCACCGCCACTTAGGTTGGAGAAGATACCGCTGCCCGTCGCCTTATCGAACGCCTGGATGTAATTGTCCGCAAACTCCAGATACTGCCCGACGCCGAAAGCATCCGTGGGCCCCACCCCGCCGTTGGGGTCAGGCTCCGCGCCAGGGGTACGACCGGAGTTCAAGATGCTGCTCGCATCCAGCCCCTCAAACTGATTGGTCCAGTTCCCTGCTGCGGGGGTCGTAGTGTTGAAGCCCACCCACGAGGTGCCTCCCGGACAGGTGCTGGCGGCATTATTGCCAGCGCACCAAAGCTGCGCCGGTGCCGCCGGAGCTGAACAGGTACCGTAGGAGGGATTGCCGCCGCAGTTGTTTTGCGCTGACGCAGCCACACTGCTCAGAGCCACAAGAACGGATAGAACTCCCAGGGCACGATTTCTGATCTGCATCTTTGTTCGATTCCTTCCCGAATATGAGAACTAGCTTTGGAACAACTGATCTCGTTGAAATGATCCTCGCCGGGATTGGTAAGCTGTTTAAAATCAGCGCATTAACCAATTCATCGTGGGAGCAGATCAAGCACGCGGGGGAACGTAGACGAATGGGCTTGTTCTCTTGTCGCACTCAAAAGTGTTGAAACCAGCTACCATATAGCGAAAACAGATGGCTCTGCTTTGAATGCCGCAACTTTATTCATAATACAGGGTTCTGACTTTCAGACTTCTTATACCCGAAGACAACGGCCTGCGTTCCGTGGATCGGGGATTCAAACTTGCCATGCCACCTGCCGCAGTAGAGCATCAAGGCCAAACTGAATTGAATTTGCCAATTTCTTCAGAGGAAAGGGTCACGTTCATGCGACTGGAAACGACTGGAGCCACAACGAACCGCAACGTTTGCTCCATTGGAAAATCGGTAAGCCGCCTTCCCGTGATTTCCTTATCGATACTGTTGCTTTCCTGTTGGATCGGCACCTCCTGCGGCGGTGGACCAAGCTCATCTTCCCAGATCATTAAGTCTCCGCCGCCTCCGCCCCCGCCGGCGGGTTGTACCGCAGGGCCCAACGCGGCACCACTGCGTCCGGCTACCTCGCTACGTCCTCGTGCGTCATCCCCGGCGACCCAGGGCGCCATCCCGGCGGCATATTTTGGTTTTAATTTGCATCCTGGAGTTTTCACCACACCTCGGAAATACCCATGGCCAGCCATTCCATTTGGTGCAGTTCGCCTGTGGGCGACCGAGACTACGTGGAACGACATCAACACTTCATCCGGCGTCTACGACTTCACCACGCTGGATAACACCATCGCTGTATCACAGCAGAACGGGCAGAACGACTTCGTCTTCACCTTCGGCGCCGTGCCGACCTGGGCATCCTCGAATCCAGGCGATACTAGTTGCACGGCTGCTAACAACGGCTCCTGCGATCCGCCGATGGGCCTCAACTCGGATGGTTCCGGCGACGATTCCCTCTGGCAAAATTTCGTGACTGCAATTACGGCTCACAATATATCAAACGGCTTGCCCATCCACTACTGGGAAATCTGGAACGAGCCCAACATCCTGGTGGAATGGAATGGCACCCCAGCGCAGATGGCGCGCATGGCCATGGACGCCTACACAATCATCAAAGCAGCCGACTCCACAGCCCTTGTAACCACTCCAACGCCGGGGGATGACGGAAGCGGCCAGGACATCAAAAGCTGGGAACTCCCCTATCTAAATGCCGTGGCGACTCTGGCTCCGGGAAATCCACTCGCCCCATTCGCCGACGTCATCACTTACCACGGCTATAGCGATGCTTGCAACAGCCAAGTGCCGGAATCGTCGGAAAATTCAGATCTGGGCGATCTCAGTGTCGCAATCAGTAATTCCGGATTCAGCACTTCGCTTACCTCTCTACCCGTCTGGAATACGGAAGGCAGCTGGAACAAGGACGCCGGACTTCCCGACCCCAACATGCAAGCCGCCTACGTAGGCCGGATGTATCTCCTGCAGTGGTCGATGGGCGTCTCGCGCTTCTATTGGTTCCAGTACGGCAACACGCAGAACGGAACCTTTCTGAATTCTGACAACAGCCTCGATCTCGCTGGAACCGCTTACGGCCAGGTCTTTGGCTGGATGGTCGGCGCTACCTTGACCAGCCCTTGTGCGGCCAACGGAACTGTTTGGACCTGCAACTTCACTTCATCGGGCGGAGTGCAGGAGCAAGCGGTCTGGGATACCTCTCAAAGCTGCAGCAACGGAAGCTGCAAAACCTCCTCATACAACCCAAGCTCGACTTACACCGAATATTACAACCTTGCGGGTGACCCTCCGACTCCGATTAATGGAAGCGTTCAGATTGGCGCCGAACCGATTCTATTGACTAGTAAGAATATTTCCTGACAAGATCAACAGGCTCGTATGGTTAAGAACCCGGCGAATTTGCCGGTTCCTTAACGCCTTTCCCATTAGCGATGGTCACGCTGAGTTCAGATCCGCCCTTTGACGGGGATGAACTCCAGAGCGCATGGACTGATATCGCACCGTCCATTGCGCTCTCACTGGCTTTTTTGTCGGCCTCCAGTTCACCAGTGTAGATCGAAGCCTGAGGGACGCCGTTTATGATCGGTGTGACTGTGTATTCCAGCAACTGCGGACGGTCGCTGGCACAGGCCGCCGCGGACAATTTGAGCATCGCGGTGGTCTGCGGTGGAACCAGTTCTGCCGTCACCGTCGGCTCCTGCTGTTGCACGTCTTCGATGAGTTGTACTTCCGGCACGACCCGCGCTTGCCAGAACGTGTCTTCCGCCAGAACATCCTTGGCCTGAACATCGCCCGCAGGCTTCTTTGTGCAAGTCGCCTTGCTCAGCCATCCCGAAGCCGAAAGTGTGGTAGCCGTCTTCGAAAATTCAACCTTCGCCGTGTTGCGTGTGTTGGGTGAGGGATGTCCCTCGCTCCAATCGATCAAATGATATCCCGCAATGTGCACGTTTGTGTACAGCGGGCCGTTCGGAAGTGTGGGTGTCTTGCGCTCGTCGACGTGGCTGCCAGCGCGGCAAGACTTGTTATGAAAGTCAAACAGTACCTCATGCAGAGATAATGTTCTTTCCACCGGGCAATAGTCGGACAACGTGGCGCTGATCTGGTATTTCAGTGAAGCGTCTGCGGCGGCTTTCTCATCGCTTTGTTGAGCCGCCGTGACCGTTACCGTTACGATCGAGATCGCCGTCACTAACAGAAGCCAACGTAATTCAAGACGGCACTTACGTGGCTTCAAACGTTCACCAACTTTTTCATGTTCGGCAATCGTTCTAACGTCATTTGCGGGCAACCCGCTACTTCGTCGGTAGCAGACCATAGATATCGAGTTCGGTCTGGGTTCCGATATAAACCTTGCCGTTGATGATGGTCGGGACGGAAAACTTCGTCCCTGGGCCGGGCACATCGCGCGTTCCCGCCTGGCCGCTGCCATACAACTGGGTGGCAAGATTCGCCCCTGCATAGGCACGCAGAACGGCTGCAGGTCCGCCCTTAGGCTGGCCTCCGGTCTGGATCATCCATACGATTCCGGTCTTGTTTCCGTTAGCCGAAATGGAAGGGGTAGCGCCGGGGTAGGCGAACGTGGTTGGAGAATGCGAGACGGGAGTCGTAGAGAGCAAACCTCCGCTGAGCGTGTAGCGATTCAGCGTGCCCGACGAACCGGCGACATAAATTCCGCCATTCCAATATGCTGGACTGCTCCAGAAACCCTTGGAAGTATCGGTTACGGTCTGGACGTTGTTGTTCTGGGTGGTCGAATACCCGCCCATATTGGTGCGGTCGACCACGAAGATCGCCGCTTCTTTTCCGCCACCGATGATCTCGCTGGGGTGCGCGCCAGTCTGTGTGGGCACGATCACAGCTCCGCCCGAACCCACGTCGAGATCGTTTGTGCTGAGATACGCCTGATTAAAGGGCGTGAAATAGTCGGCCGGAGTGAGGCCGTTGGTGCCCGTCGGAGTGAGCCGGACGAAGCTGTCGCCGTATTCGGTGCCACTAGTGTTGGCGTCAAAGGTGCCGTCTCCGGTCAACACGTAGATGTTGCCCAGGATGTCGGCGCAGAAGCCAGCGCCGGCGTTCCAGATGCCGCCGCGTTTGCCGTTGGCGGTATCGTTCCACACCGCGACCTGCTTCATGGTCTGCGCGTTGTAACCCATGATCCAGCCATGCCAGGGAGCGTAGGCGAACGTTCCCCAACCCATATAAACGATTCCGTTCGACAAGAGCAGAGCCGTTCTCTGGCTTTCGTGGATTGCGTCAAATGTGACGGTACCGCCGACGCTGCCCCCTCCCGTGCCAGGCACGGAAGCTGCGATTACCGTGGGACCTCCGAATTTCTCCGCGCCGCTGGTGATATCCAGAGCATGAAGACGTTGAACCCAGGTGCCGTTTTCGGCGGTGAAGGCAACCAGATACATGGT
>Ga0307478_10000187_pt1 | contig 72489 bp, 67 predicted proteins | sample atmos_gasesECM4C_2_FD_203713 | JGI IMG/M metagenome (GOLD analysis project Ga0307478, IMG submission 203713) | Hardwood forest soil microbial communities from Morgan-Monroe State Forest, Indiana, United States - atmos_gasesECM4C_05 | ecosystem: Environmental > Terrestrial > Soil > Temperate...
ACGGCCTGCGCTTCTCGGATGGCACTCCGTTCAGCGCCGAAGACGTCGCGTACACCGTCAAGGCACTGATGGATCCCGACCTTCACTCGCCCACCGGCGATTCTTTTCGCTCCGGAAAAGGGCAGGTAGATGTACAAGCCCGATCGTCAGACACCGTGGTCGTGACTTTCCCGGCACCGGTGGCTGGACTCGAACGCCTTTTTGATCAGGTCGCCATTCTCTCCGCGCACTCGCCGAGGAAAGAGATGGCTGTTCTCGGACCCTTCTACGTCGCTGATTACAGCGCCGGGTCCTATGTACTTCTGCACCGAAATTCGAATTACTGGAAAAAAGATAAAGAAGGAAAGGCCCTGCCCTATCTCGATTCGATCCGTCTGGATATTCAGCGAAACCGCGACATCGAATTGCTCCGCTTTCGCCGTGGCGAAATTCATTTGATCAATGCGCTTGACGCCGAATTTTTCGAGCGCTTACAAAAAGAGACGCCGGGAGTTGCTCGCGACGCCGGCCCTGGGCTCGATTCAGAGGAAATGTGGTTCAACCAGGTACCCACCGCGCCTATGCCGGAACACAAGAAGAATTGGTTCCGCACCACTGAATTTCGCCAAGCTATTTCCATGGCCATCAATCGCGCCGACTTGTGCCGCATAGTCTTTAGCGGACACGCTCGGCCGGCTTTCGGTCCCGTTTCACCAGCAAACCAATTCTGGTTCAATTCTTCTCTGCCCGTCCCCAAATACGATTCCGCGGGAGCCCTCCGATTGCTGGCCCGGGCCGGATTCCGACTCGAACGTGGAACCCTGCACGACTCCTCGGGTAAACCGGTCGAATTCACGGTTATCACCAACGCCGGAAACAAATCCCGCGAACAGATGGCCACCATGATCCAGCAAGATCTCGCGCAGATCGGTATTAAGGTGAACCTGGTCACTCTCGACTTTCCATCGCTCATCGAGCGCATCACTCGCACTTATGACTATGAAGCATGCCTTCTCGGCTTGGTGAACACAGACCTCGACCCCAACAGCCAGATGAACGTATGGCTGAGTTCAGCCGAGAACCATCAGTGGAATCCCAAGCAGTCGAGCCCCGCCACCGCGTGGGAAGCAGAGTTGGACCGGCTGATGCGCGCGCAAGCTTCCGCAACCACCGACAAAGTGCGCAAGGTGGATTTCGATAGAGTTCAGCAAATTGTCGCCGAACAGCAGCCCTTCCTCTATCTGGTCAACAAAGACGCCCTGTCGGCCGTTTCGCTCGCCGTCATGGGTTCGTTCCCGTCCGTTTTGGACCCCCATGTCCTCTGGAACGCCGAACTCCTGCATTTGGCCCCGGACCCGGCATTAGGCGCGCAAAAGTGACCGAACCCGCTCCACTTCTCTCGCTTCGCCTTTCGGTTGACTACCGCAACAAGGCCGGAGTTCTGCGCGACGTCTTCATGGAACTGCGCCAGGGCGAAGTTCTGGGGCTGGTAGGCCAGAGCGGTTCGGGCAAGAGCACACTGTCGCTCGCGATTCTTCGCCTTCTGCATCTGACAGGCGGCATCACGCGCGGCACCCTCTGCTTCAAAGGCCAGGACCTCTTCGCAAAAACGGAGGCCGAGATGCGCTCGTTGCGCGGACGTGAAATGAGCATCGTTCTGCAGAGTCCGCTGTCCGCGCTAAACCCAGTTTTACGAATCGGCTCGCAACTTAGCGAAGCGTGGCGGTCGCACGCCCAGGGCTCCCGCGACAAATGCGATACGGCAATCGCCACCGCGCTTGCGAATGTCAGTCTCCCCAACGACAGCGATTTTCTGCGCCGCTTTCCTTCCCAGCTGAGCGTCGGACAAGCTCAGCGCATCATCATCGCCATGGCCATCCTTCATCGCCCGTCCCTCCTCATCGCCGATGAGCCCACCAGTGCCTTGGACACCATCACCCAATCAGAAATCCTTCGCCTGTTCGCCCGGCTCAACCACGATCTCGGAATGGGCATCCTGTACATTTCCCATGATTTGTTGTCGGTCGCCGTCCTCTGCCATCGCATTGCAATATTAAATGAGGGAAAGATCGTGGAATGTGGCTCCCCCTCACAAATCTTCGGCGCACCTCAACACCCTTACGCACAAAAATTGGTGGCCGCGCTTCCCCGCGCGCCTTTCGATCATTTATCCGACGACGTCTCAAGGAGAAAGTTAGCCCGGACCAGCAACGGCGAAGCAGCTCCATCAGATGTTCAAGCGGAGTTACTCTGGACATCAGACGTCACCTAAGTGAACAGGAAAGAAAGTCAACTTCCCTCAACGCTGCGGCAACACATCGGCGATCGGCTTTCCTGCTTTTGGCACCGCGGCTGTATAGTCCTCACCCAGAAATGCGGCCAATGTTGCGGCAATTTGACTTTGTGTCACACCTTCGATATTCGACCGCTCCCCTAACGCACGAGTATCCGGGCCGAGGAACGCCATCCAGATATATCGCGAGTCAGGAATTTTTTGGCCGTGGTCCTTCCACTTGTGGGGCGCCTCCCCACGGCCATGGTCAGGGGACAAAATGAGCGTCGTGTTGCCGCGATACTCCGGCATGGACTGAGCCTGCTCCCAGAGCGATTGCACGAAGGCGTCGACCCGGTGCGCGGCGTCCAGATAATCCGCATATCGGCCCGCGTGAGCCCAGTCGTCAGTTTCTCCCAGCGAGAGGTACAAAATGCGCGGCTTTTTCTCTTTCAGGTATTCCATTGCGGTGTGGAACGGAATGGCGTCGAACGGCTCGTCATCCCAGATTCGCGGGGTCTCAGCTTTCAGCTCATTCAGCAATTCCAGCTTCGGGGTCAACGCAATCCCGTTGAATGCATCCCATCCAGCGTTCGCGGTAATCCGGGACCGCTCCGGATTGAACACCGATGCGATCACATCCCACGCGCCAAAAGCTCCGATTTCCCCTTGAAACGCGGGCCGATTCTTCAACCACTCCAACACGGTCACATTGGGATTCGCAACCTTGTCATTGCTGCGGACGCCTGGGTCGGCAAAACCGCAGAGCGTCTCGCTGTATCCAGGATACGAAAAGAAAAATCCGTTGGTAGCCCAGACGTCTGACCCCTTCTTGCGGTTCCCGAAGATTTGCCCTTGTTTCGCGACCACGGTCCACAAGAAAGGCATCAGCGCCGCTCGCCGTGCCTCCGCACTGTCGCGCCAATAGGCCCTCTTGAGCGCAGGCTCATCCGGGACTTTGCCATTCTTCTTGTTCATGATCGATCCATCCGCGCCACCGAAGACTTCCTGCCAGCGCAAGCCGTCGGTCATGACGAAAATGACATGCTGCGTTTGGTGTTCCTTAGCGACCTGCGCCGCCACCGGACAAACTGCGGCGATCGAAGCGAGGACTGTCACAGCCACTTGACTAGCTGATTTCACGGCGGGTACCCCTCCCCTCAGTTTCTCAGACCCCTTCTCTTCGCCGATGCTCCTATCGCCCTTTTTCGTTGTGGCATAATAGGCCCGGAAAGCGAGCAACCTTCGGGGAAATCATGCCAACAGAAGTGACTTCCACGCCAAAGACTCTTCCGCGCCGCTACTACACTGATCCGCAAGTCTTTAGCGACGAAATGGACCGCTTCTACTCGCAGATGTGGGTATATGCCGGCCGCGAGTCCGAAATTCCACGTCCCGGCGACTTCGTTTTGCGAGAGATCGCCGGCGAGAGCATCATTGTCACTCGCGATGCAGCCGGCCGTGTAAACGCCTTTTTCAACGTCTGCCGCCACCGCGGTACCCGCATCTGTTCTCCTTCCGAAGGCCATTTTGAAGGGCGCATCCAATGCCCCTACCACGGCTGGACCTATGCGCTCGACGGCCGCCTTTTGGGCGCAACGCACATGCAGGAAGCCAATTTTCGCCGCGACGACTATCCTTTGAACCGCGTCCATGCGGACTTATGGGACGGCCATCTTTTTTTGAATCTCAGCGCCAACCCGGATCCGCTCGCGGATCAACTAGGCGCACTGCCGAACAAATTTACCCCATGGCGCATGGAGGATCTGCGTCTGCAGAAACGCATGGTGTACGACGTGAGCGCCAACTGGAAACTGGTCGTTCTCAATTACAACGAGTGCCTCCACTGTCCGGTCTTGCATCCGTGCCTGAATCGCCTGACCAACTACCTGGGCGCGGACAATGACACCCCGCACGACACCTACATCGGCGGCTCCATGGGTTTCCGCGACGGCGCGCAAACTATGAGCATCGACGGCAAGCTCCGCCGCGAATATCTTCCTGGCTTGAACGAGGAGCAGCGCACACAGGTCTACTATTACGCGATCTATCCCAATCTTCTTCTGAGCCTTCACCCCGACTACATGATGGTGCATACGTTGTGGCCCAAAGCGCCCGACCGCACCCAGGTCGTCTGCGAATGGCACTTCCATCCCGCAGAAATGGCCAAGCCCGATTTTCAGTGCAACGACGCAATCGAGTTTTGGGACCTAACCAACCGCGAAGACTGGGGTATCTCCGAGCTGTCGCAAAAAGGAATCAGCTCCCGCGCCTACAAGCCCGGCCCGTACTCCACCCGCGAAGCTCTTCTGCACGCCTTTGACGAAATGATCCTCGCCCGCGAGGCCCAATCCAAACGCAACTCTCGCTGACACTACGCCCTGCGGGTATTCACTTGACAAAAATGGTACACAAACGCTTCCGGAGAGCTCTGCCTGCCGGCCTACTGCACCTTTATCGTAACAGCAGCGGAGGGGATGCCATTCGCAACCACCTGCAGCAAACTCACGCCCCGCTCCTGGTTAGCCGGCACATCGAAATGGGTAGATTCCAGCCCCGAATTTGCCACCGCCATACTGGTGGGGTCGTGTGTTCGGCTGTAGAAGACGTGCCCAGTTTCCCGATTCGTAATCCGGACGAGAGGAAAGTTCGTGGCCGCCTGTGCGTCATCGCCATACGCGGCGGCTTGCGACAGCCCATTGAGCAGAGTCCCAGAGATTACGTACGATCCTCCGCGGCTAACGCTGTCCGGCGCTGACTTTATCGTGGGCGCCCACGCCGGATTGTAAGTTCCCGCGGCGGTATAAATCTCAATATCATTGGAGAAGTCTGTGAGCAGGACCTGTCCTGTCGGCAGCACCAACATATTGCCGAAGAACGAAGAATCGATGGACGCATTGGGCGGACCCGCAACCGGGTTCAGCGTGCTCCCATCGAATTCGAAAAAGAAAGTGGGTGTGTTAAATATACCGGGACTGCTATCCACCAGGACATTGCCATTGGGCAACAGGGCTGCGGGACCGTCGGCGATATCGAGCCCGGTAGGAAAATCGGGACCCGCCGTCCACGTTCCGTTGTGCGAGTTGTAAACCGCCGTATGGCCGGTGCCACAACTGTTCGCTCCCGTATAAAACACCGTGCCGTCCGGCCGCAGAACGCCCGGCCCCAATTCGAACGAAGCATGGCGCTTGCCGCCGCATCCTCTGCCCGAATCCCACAGCTGCACGATCGTGCTGCCGGCGCTTGACCACGCGCCCGTCTGCGGATCGTAGATCTCGGAGTTGGTACCATTTGGCTGGTAGGAAATGCCGATCGGCACGTAAGCATCGACCGTAAGTACCTGGCCGTTCGGGAGTAGCGTCCAGCCTTCTTCGTCGTTGACGTCTAACTTGTTCGAACCAGTCGGCGTCCACGTCAGCGTTTTGGGGTCCAGTAGTGCCTGCTGCGTCGTGCAGCAGTTGGCCTGCATGTACGTCCCGCTCGGTAACACCACGCCCTGAGCATCGCCGATCGTCGTCCACCCGGCTGGCGCGTTCACAGAGCTCCAGGTATTCGCCACCGGATCGTAAATCGCGCCAAGGTTTGTCCACACCGCATTGCAGGCAAACGTTGTGGGATCACACAGGTATTCCCCACCCTCGATAATCAACCGGCCGTCCGGCAGCACGGCCGACGAATGATATAGCGGACTATACCCAGCGGGCAAAGATGCCACCTGCGTCCAGGTCCCGTTGATGTAGCTGCCATTCTTGTCGGGCGTCAACTTCCACCAATCGGGAAAGCCTTGGTCCTGAACGAGAACCGTGCCGTCGGTAAGCAGGATTGGGTTTGCGGCGCCATCGGCCAGAAAGGTCGGTTGATGGGCAAGCGGAGTCCACGGCGAAGGCGCAGCCGACGCATTGCCCTGTACTTGGGGCTGCGCAGGTGCCGTCGCCTGCGGCCGACCCACCGGGTGCGGAATCGGCTTCAAGTTCTGGCCTGCGGCAAACCGGGCTGCCAGTAAAGTGATAACCGCGCATCCGAGGATTTGCACAATTTTCGTTTTGTTTCTCGCCACGTTGCCCTCCTTCGCCTAAGAAATCGAAGTTACGCCGTGATCTTTGAGCAGCATGCGGAGTCCGCCCGCCTGCGATACTCGGGCGCGACACGCGCGTGCACAGGTTGTGTTGAACGAAGTTGCCTACTGCTTTCAGGGGACAAGAGCCGGCTTGGCGAAACTCAATGAAGGTAACGCTTCCGCGTAGAAACCAACTTGCTGGTTTCCCTCACGGATAGTCCATGCAAGTCGCCTGGCCCGGCGGACCCACTTATACCACCGACGCCCTGCACAGTGAACCGAAAAAGTGGAGCCCGCCGAATTACTTCAGTCGGCGAGAAATCACGGAAAGGATCTTGGCTGGCTCGGATTGTAGCTTGGCCGTCTTACCGATTGTCGTCGCGCGTTTTGCAGCCAACGTCCGGCTTCCCGTCCATACCAGCTGCAATCCCGCAAAGATGGCCACCATGGCGACAGCGGTCTTCAGCTTATTCGCAGGAACTCGCCGCGCCAGTAAACATCCCGCAACTACTCCCGGGACGCCGCCCGCGAGAAGCTGGACAAGCACCGGAGCATTGACTGCACCAAAAATCCAGTGGAAGGCGCTGCCAATGGTTGCCAACACCAACCCAAAAAGCAAGTCCGTTCCCACAACTTGCGTCGGCGTCATTTCTGAAAAGTTCAGCAGAAGAACCGTTCCCAACGCCCCAGCTCCTGCGGACGAAAATCCTGACTCCATTCCAATCGGTAGCGCGAGCCACGGAAGCCAACGATGGTTTTTCGCAGCAAATCCCGGATTTTGAGCGCGTTTAAAAAACGTTATGCTCGAGGACGCCGCCAACAGAATGCCAAGCAGCAGGATCACAACCGGGCTTCCCGCATCTCGATTCAGAAGACGGAGTGCCCAAGTCCCCGCTAACAGCCCTGGCACCGCCCCTAACAGCAGAAGCCATAGGTAACGCGAATGAATTTGCTTCCCCACTAGGTAAAAAGGCACGGCAATCAAGCGCAGCACTCCGGCAAACAAAAACGCTGTCCCGACCGCTTCCCCCGCCGTTAATCCAACAAGTAGCACGAGTGCGGGAACAGTGAAGCTTCCACCACCAATGCCGGTCACTCCAACAGCCACGGCAATCAGGAATCCGATTAGAAAGTTCATCCTTCTGCCCGCGAAGTGAAAGTGTGAATCCCGCACTCGAGCTTGGTTCCGCCCCATCGACCCGACCTCGGGTTATTGGGATCAGACGGCAGCGCAGTGCACGGCTCGCATCCGATGCTCAGATACCCTTCGTCGTATTGGGGCAGGCTGGGAATACCGTTCGTAGTCACGTATTGCCACACCTGCTTCCAATCCCAGTCCGCAAGCAAGCTTACTTTCCACAAACTTTTCCCAGTCGGCAGCCGGTGCAGTTCGAGCTTCTTCAAATTTCTTCGTGTCGCCGACTGCTCCCTCCGCAATCCCGTAAACCACACATCAAAAGGTTCCAGCGCTCGCATCAGCGGCTCGACTTTGCGTAGTTGGCAGCACCGCCCCGGCTCGCTGCGGTACAAGATGCCAAATGCTGACTCCTGCTCGGCCACAGTTTGCGCGGGAAGTACATTGACGAGATTGAGCGACCACTCTCTCGCTACTCGATCGCGAAATTCGTAGGTCTGCGAAAAGTGATATCCCGTATCCAGAAACAGTACCGGCACGTCGGGGATTCGTTTCCTAAGCAGATGCGCCACCACCAGGTCTTCCGCCTGAAAGCTGCTGGTCAAGCAAACACGCGCACGCGGGTTCGCCGCGAGCACCGTCTCGAGCGCCTCCTCAGGGACAAGATTCTCCAATTCCACAGCGATTTGCATCACTTCCATCTAGTTCACCTCTTCTCGATTGCCGCGCGGCTTTGCAAACCGCAAGGAATCTGCCAGCGTCAACGCCCGTCTAAACAGTTCTTCATCGGTGGCCTCCTCGTTTTCTCCGGAGAGGTCCAGCAACCGTTCCTTGAGTTCTGTAGCAATGCGTTTTTTCGTCTCGGTATCGAGGCTTTGTCCGGAATAAATCGAAACAGCGCCAATCCTCTCGGCCGCATGAATCATGTTCTGGAGCGCGTATCTTGACGATTCATCGCCAACCAGGTGCAGCACCTCGAAACCCTTTTCGAAGAGTGCCCGCTCGAGTTTCCAGCCAAGACCTGCGCGATTTTCCAACAGAAATGTGCAGGGATAGTGCCCGTGACGTTCGTAGCGTTCCTGAGAACTGACGCGCTCCTGGGCAACATGCGGCAACGAAACTTCTGAGCTCTCCGGTCCCCGCCGCTCAAACGAATCTTCTTGGATCATCCCCGCTCCAACGGTGGCGTTGGAGATCGCGTCAATCAGGATGAAGCTACCCGTCGCCCGATTGCTGGCATAAGAATCAAAGAAAATCGGGACGTGTGTTTCAAATTCGACGCAGGCGATGTCATTCATCTTCAGATGCCCCGCCTGTTCGTGTTCCAACGTATTGACGTTGACGCGATAACGAATTTCCACCGCGCGGCTCTTTGTTTGCCGCGCTGTGTGCTTCACCAGATACGTTCGGCCCACTTCCAGCGGAGTCTCATGCAGCCAAACCACCATCGCGTGGAATCTTCTCGACACTTGCGGGCCATTCTCAGGCGAAACGAGCATGTCGCCGCGGCTAAGGTCAATCTCATCCTCCAGTTGCAAAGTCACCGGCATTGGAGCAAACGCCTCTCGCAAATCCCCATCGTAGCTCACGATCGAGCGAACCCTCGTTCTCCGTCCAGACGGCAGCGCCACCACCTCGTCACCCGGACGAATCACTCCGCTCGCCACACTGCCGGCAAATCCCCGGAACTTAGCGTCCGGACGAACCACCATTTGCACCGGGAATCGCATACCTTCAAGGGCATCGCCTGCGCAGGGAGGAACAGTCTCCAGGTGTTCAAGCAGCGTGGGCCCCTCATACCAACGCGTGTGCTCCCCTCTCTCGACGACGTTATCTCCTTCCAGCGCGCTGATTGGCACGCACTGTACGTGCGGGATTCCGAGCTGTTCCGCCAACTCCAGAAAATCTCGCTCCACGTCCAAAAATGCATTTTCTCGATAATCGACCAGGTCCATCTTGTTCACCGCCGCGAGAACACTGCGTATCCCCAGCAGCGAAGCAATGAACGCATGGCGTCGTGTCTGCGCAAGGATTCCCTTGGTCGCATCCACAAGAATCACGGCAAGGTCCGCTGTCGACGCGCCGGTGGCCATGTTGCGCGTGTACTGCTCATGCCCCGGCGTATCGGCGATGATGAATTTCCGCCGCGGCGTCGCGAAATAGCGGTAGGCCACATCAATTGTGATCCCTTGCTCCCGTTCCGCCCGCAAGCCGTCCGTCAAAAGCGAAAAGTCGATCGGTCCGGAAGAACGGTTGATTCGGCTCGTTTTCACCGAGGTGAGTTGATCTTCGTAGACACCATTCGAATCGTGGAGTAGCCGGCCGATTAGCGTAGACTTGCCGTCATCCACGCTTCCTGCCGTCGTAAATCGAAGCAGCTCCCTCTCCGTACCCACGTCAACGAATCTCTCTCGCCATCTTTCATCTATTGTCGAAATCACTAGAAATATCCTTCCCGCTTTTTCAGCTCCATCGATCCTTCTTCGTCGTGATCGATCGCGCGGTTTTCTCGCTCCGAACGCCGGAATGAGATCATCTCCTGAACAATTTTTGCCAAAGAGTCCGCCTCTGAACGGATTGCCCCGGTGCACGGAACGCATCCCAACGAGCGCATCCGGCACTTCACCTGCACCGTCTTCTCGCCGGGCAAAAGTTCCTTCGCGCTGTGGATCAAGACAATCGATCCGTTTCGCAGCACCACTTCTCGCTCTTTCGCGAAATACAGCGGGACAATCAGAATATTTTCCGCCTGGATATAAAGCCAGATGTCCAGCTCCGTCCAATTCGACAGCGGAAAAACACGGATGCTCTCACCTTTATTGATCCGCGAATTGAAAATATTCCACAGCTCCGGCCGCTGGTTTTTCGGATCCCATTGCCCTAGCGGATCGCGGAACGAGTAAATCCTTTCTTTAGCCCTCGACTTCTCTTCATCCCTTCGCGCCCCTCCAAACGCCGCGTCGTAGCCACCTTCCGCGAGCGCGTCGAGAAGTGATTTCGTCTTCAGCAGCCCACAGCATTTCTGCGTTCCCAGCGAGAAGGGGTTGGCCCCCGCATCCAGAGCGGCCTGATTCTTGTGTACGATCAGCTCCGCGCCAATCTCACGCGTATACGTATCGCGAAACTCGATCATCTCGGGGAATTTGTAGCTGGTGTCGATATGCAGCAAAGGGAACGGAATCTTGCCGGGGAAAAACGCCTTTTGCGCCAGCCGCAGCATAACCGACGAGTCTTTTCCGATCGAATACAGCATCACCGGACGCGCGAATTCAGCAACCGCTTCCCTAAGGATGTGGATGCTCTCCGCCTCCAACGCCCTCAGGTGACTCAGTCGCCGCTTGACGGAAGTTACCGCCCCGCTGCCATCTGCAGAAGCAACAGCCAGATCAGGAATTGCCACTTCGGATGTGCTCATTATGAAATCTCAATTCGCAAATAAAAAACCCACCTGCCAGGGCTTCCGGCGGTGGGTCGTCTACAATCTTGTCGTAAAAAGGCTGCTTACAAAGCTGGCTTTTCACCCCAACAAGACACAGCGGCCCTGGCCGTCATTTGCAGACGACAACAACAGGCAGCGGTCGTTGACAAAAAGCCAATCACAAGAACGAATGATACCCTTTTACCCTTAGACGTTTCAAATCACCTTTTCGCTCTAGTGCTATCAGCTTTTTCGATGTTTGCAACACAAGGTTGGTTACAGCCCGTCTCGCCAATCGGTCCGGTACCCCACCTTTCTTTTGAGCGGCTTCCGGCGCGGGCGATTCATTTCGTCGGCTTTTTTGTATTCGTTAACGGTTTGGGTGCCATAAGGACCAAGTCCACTTGTTTTCTTTGCCCCAAGGACAATTCCAAAGGGCCACTCGTGGCATCGCGAAACTTCTCCTTGTGTGCGCGAACAATGTACGTGCCCGCACGCAGAGCCAAGAATGAGTAGGTCCCGTCCGCCGCTGTTTTCGCGTCGATGGATGCGGCGGTGGCCTTTTCTTCAAAAAGGACAGAGGCGTCGGCAATAGGTATGCCAGCAGAGTCGCGCACGGTGCCGGAAACGATAACGGCGGGCCGCGGCGGCGGCGAAGCAGTCTGCGCAAACGCTGGCGCCCAGCTTGTCGAGAACAACGCTGCGACCGTGGCGAACGTCGTGGTTAACGGGCGAATCGTCGACCGGAAGTTCATTCTGGCATTTCACTTCTGAATGAGTATTCTGCGAGGTCGTACCCTCGCCAGAAGGAGCATAGTATGCACGGCTCAAATAGCAAAGACGCGCGCGGTCATTCCTTTCTTAAGCGGCATCCGGTGTTCTGCTATTTTTCGCTGACGTACGCTATCTCGTGGTCCGGGGCGCTCTTGGTGGTGCTGCCGGACTTGATACGGCGTGAAAGTGTGCCCAAGCTTGCTGGCATCCTGATGTTTCCGGTCATGTTGCTCGGTCCGAGCGTGGCGGCGCTTGTCTTGACGAGACTGCTCGACGGACCAGCAGGTTTGCGTGAGCTGTTTGCACGCATGCGGGGAATCTCCTTCGGGTTTGGGTGGTACGGAATGCTGGTCGTTCCGCCGGCGTTGGTTTTCACTGTTCTATTCTCCTTGAAAGCTCTTGTCTCGCCTGTGTATGCGCCTAGCCGCTTTCTGCCAGGACTAGGGTTTGCGCTGCTGGCGGGATTTTTTGAAGAAATTGGTTGGACGGGGTATGCGTTCCCGAGAATGCGCAAGCTCTGGGGTCCGTTTGCATCGGCCACGCTCCTGGGTGTGCTGTGGGGAGCCTGGCACTTGCCGGTTATCGATTTTCTGGGAGCGGCGACTCCGCATGGCGCGTATCTGGTTCCTTTCTTCTTGGCCTTCACGGCGGCGATGACCGCGATGCGTGAATTAATTGCGTTCGTTTACACGCGAACGAATAGCGTGCTGTTGGCACAACTGATGCACGCGAGCTCGACCAGCGCGCTGGCGGTGTTGAGCCCGCCGGGAGTAACTGCGGCGCAGGAAGTCGTGTGGTACCTGGCGTATGGGGCGGCGTTGTGGGCTGTCGTCGCGATCGTCATAAGGCCGGGATTCGGGAAATAGAATTGGTGAGGACAATGCCTCCTGCGGTTAAACGCCTGGACACGGAAATCCGTCCGGCTTATGTCCGGCCGTCCCTGTAATAGGGACTGCGCCTGCTGAGGCGACACGTCTTTTCCTATCAGCGATTGACATGTCAGAGGCGGAGTTGCGATAGAATCGGCGGCCGGTGAGCAAGGCTTTGACGAGTGCGCGACCTTCGCGACAGACAGGAGCGCGATGTACGTCCGCCACTTTCGTACCGCAGATTCCATTCAGAAAGGTGGCGATATGAGCGGTAAAACGGAGAAAGACAAGTTGACTCGGCGTGGATTCTTGGGAGCAAGTTCGGCAGCGGTTGCAGCGGGGTTGCTGTCGACGCAGAATCTGGCGGGGCAAGAGCAGGAGTCCACAAAGAAGGCGAGGACGGACAGGAGCGCGAGCGATCCTGGCCCGACGAATTCGGCGTTGGATGCCGCGAACCCGGACTCCAACAATCCATTAACGTCGGATGCCGGGGGAGTACAGACGTTCAAGTATCCGTTCTCGTTCGCGCATAAGCGGCTGCACGAAGGAGGATGGTCGCGCGAAGTTACGGTGCGCGAGCTGGCCGTGTCGAAAACGTTGGCCGGGGTGGACATGAGGCTTACCGCCGGAGGCGTCCGGGAATTGCATTGGCACACGGCGGCAGAATGGGCCTTCATGCTGTACGGCAACGCGCGGATCACCTGCATCGATTCTGAAGGAAAGAGTTTTGTCGCCGACGTGAAAGAAAACGACTTGTGGTACTTCCCCACGGGCATTCCGCACTCAATTCAAGGGCTGCATCCGGACGGCGCGGAATTTCTGCTGGTCTTTGACGACGGTAATTTCTCGGAGTACGAAACAGTGCTGCTTTCGGACTGGATGGCACACACTCCACGCGACGTGGTGGCCAAGAATTGTGGAGTAAGCGTGCAGGCACTGGAGAAGATGCCTGCAAAAGAGCTGTTTATTTTCCAGGCCGAAGTCCCAGGACCGCTTGCAGATGATCAGCGAATCGCAGCCGGGGCGATGGGTGCGTCACCCATTGACTTTGCGTTTCGCACTACGCAGCACCCGCCGGCAAAGCGGAATAAGAGCGGCGAGGTGCGCATCATCGATTCGAGCAGCTTCAAGGTGGCCACCCAGGTGGCGGCAGCGCTGGTTACGGTCCATCCGGGAGGATTGCGCGAACTGCACTGGCACCCCAACGCCGATGAATGGCAGTTTTTCATCAGCGGCAAGGCGCGCCAGACCGTGTTTGCCACGGGCGGCCGCGCGCGGACCATGGACTTCGAGACCGGTGACGTGGGCTATGTGCAGAAAACGCTGCCACACTACATCGAGAATACCGGCAACACGGATCTCAAATTCCTGGAGATGTTCAAGAGCAGCTACTACCAGGACTTGGCGCTCACCGAATGGCTGGCGCACACGCCCCCGCAACTGGTTGCAGCGCACCTGAAGCTCGATAGAACAACGCTGGACGCACTGCCCCGGGAAAAAGCAGTGATCATGCCGGAGTAATCCGGACGCTCGGACGGAACGTAGTCCGATCTGTAAAAGGGCGACGGATGAGTGACACTAAACACTCGAGCGGCGGCAAGACCGCCGAAAACCAAACTAGATTTGGACCAGACCGTGTTTTACCGCGTAACGCACCAGCGTCGCGGTTTCGTGGATGTCGAGCTTTTGCATCAGCCGCGACCGGTGAGATTCCGCGGTTTTCACGCTGACGCCCAGCAGCGCGGCAACGTCTTTCGTCGATTTCCCCTCCGCGATGAGCTGCAGAACCTGGCGCTCCCGCGAGGTCAAAGGATCGGCCGGACGCTCTTTGGCATTGTACGCGGCCAAGACCGAACCGGAGATGCCGGGACTAAGATAGACGTGGCCGCGCAAAACTTGATGAATGGCGTGAATTAGTTCGGCTGAAATTTGGCTCTTCAATACGTAGCCCTTGACACCTGCGCTCAAGGCGGCGGAAACATATTGCGGCTCATCGTGCTGGGTCAAGAGAATCGGCTTGACCTTGGGGCAGCATTTGGCGAGCTCCCGGGCCGCCTCCATGCCATTCAGCGTGGGCATCCCAATATCCATCACCACGACATCCGGTGCGAGAGCTTCGGCGTGGCGAATGGCTTCGCGCCCGTCAGAGGCCTCGGCAACCACCTGCAATCCTTCTCGCTCCAGCAAGGACCTGATGCCCTGTCTAACCAAGGCATGATCGTCGGCCAGGATGATACGCGTCGGCATAGGGCCTTCCATCCACCAATGTACCAGTAATCGCGGCCTGAGCGCCAAGTCGATCAGGCCGCTGAGAGTGTCGCGGACCGACGGCAATTCTAGCAAAACCATTCATCGGTATTCACAAAACGTTCACAGAAGTAGCGTCTGGAGCCGGAAGCCGCGATTTATTGTTTAGGGTGCATTTAGGTGAACGGGGGCAAGCTAGCAGACTCATGCCAAAAATATGCCACACGATCAGAATCTGCGGACTTTTTTTCGCCGGTGCGGCATGCCTTTTGGTTGCGGCCTCTCCGGCGGGACGCCAACCCAATCCGGCGGCCGATGAGCCGGCTATCCTGGTCGGCGCGGGTGACATTGCGGACTGTCGAGACCTCGCCGGCGCGGAAGCTACCGCGAAATTGCTGGAGCAGACTCCCGGCACGGTGATGGCGGTGGGCGACCTCGCTTACCCGGATGGCAGCAAAGAAAATTTTCAGTGTTACGAAAAAACCTGGGGCCGTGTGAGAGATCGCACACGACCAGCTCCGGGCAATCACGAATTCAACACCGCCGGAGCAACGCCGTACTTCAATTATTTCGGAGCCGCGGCCGGTGACCCCAAGCGTGGCTACTACAGTTATGAGCTGGGCAGCTGGCATATCGTGGTCCTCAACAGCGAATGCCGGGATGTGGGCGGGTGCGATGCAGGTTCGCCGCAGGTCAAGTGGCTGCGCTCCGACCTGGCAGCACATCCGGTCGTTTGCACATTGGCGTACTGGCACAAACCGCTATTCAGCTCGGGCAGCGCGCACGGAAATGACCTGGAGATGAAGCCGCTGTGGAACGCGCTCTATGACGCGAATGCCGACGTGGTCATCGGCGGACACGATCACAACTATGAACGATTCGCTCCGCAAAACCCGGATGGCCGGAGCGATGCCGCGCGCGGCATTCGCGAATTTGTGGTAGGCACCGGCGGCAAGAGTCACCGGCCAATTTTGCTGCCGAAACCAAACAGCGAAGTGCGAAATACGAACGCGTTTGGGGTGCTGAAGCTGACGCTACGCGACGGAGCCTACGATTGGCAGTTTCTTCCGGAAGGGGGAAAGCTCTTCACGGATTCTGGCACCGGAAAGTGTCACTAACATCGGGGCTTCGACCACGCTATTTGCCGGAAGAGGCTGCGGGGTGGACGTCGAAATCACCGGCGAGGAAATCGGCAGCTTGCTGCAAGGAGGCCCCGCGTGGCAGGGGCTGGTAGTCAAACAAGGTCTTTTCTTCCAGAACGGTTATGGTCTTGAAGAATAGAGCCTTGCCGCTCATGCGCATACTCAGATAGCTCAAATCCCAGTGGCCTTCGCCAAAGTCCCTTTGTTTCACTAAAAATGTTCCGTCTTTGTCGAGATGGCCGAGAAGGCCGCCGGCAAATCGCACCTCGCTGGTAAGCCGGCCGTTGATTTCCACCAATCGTTTTTGCTTGCCGTCTACGACGAGCGTTCCTTCCAGGTGATGGAAAACCGTTGCAACGCGATTGGACGGACGAAATGCAGGATTTGGTCGAAAGCGCAAAGTGACCAGGTTTCCAGACTCGCTCTCGCATTGAAAAAGAAAAGCCTCGGGGAAAGCTCTCAACATTTTGCGCTGCTGATCCCCATCTTCGCGGTCTTTTTTCTGCTTGGCTCGGAGTTGCTCGGGATGGGTAATGGCCTGTTGAATGTGCTGGTCCTCCGCTCGGGTTTGCTCGAGGTTCAATTCCCTGCCGTTTACGGCCAGCACCCGCTCAAGGTCGCCATCCTTGGTCTGGCATACCTCGAGAGTCTGGCTTGGTTTGCCGTCCGCCTGCCGGTGCTCCCGATAGCACCAGGATGAAGTGTCATGAAGTTGCTCTTCGATTTCGTTATAAATGACCTCGCGCACCAATAATGTGGTCGCGTCTTGCTGGTTGAGCTCGGAGTCGGAGAGGTGGTTTTGCGCAGCGATTTCAGGGAGCACGCAAAATGTAATCGCGGTAGCAATACCAACGCACGCAGACGACCTGAAGTTATGAACTGAGCAGAGCATCCGGCGGAAGGAGCCTCTCACTGCAGGCAGCGTATCAACTTCTGCGCCCGGCATACTTATCCCATGGTTGGACTTACCTGACTGCTGAGCAATACAGCAGACTGTGTAGCACCCGAGAGTTCAGCGAGTACTTGGCCTGCTGCGACCGGTTTGCGGCGGAAGGTCGCCCTCGCCAGTCCCGGTGATCAGGCGTGCTCCGCGGCTAAAAGTCAGATACTCGAATCCCCACTGCACAAAAACGAGCACGCGATTCTGGAATTCAACGATATACATCAGGTGGATGAACAGCCAGATCAGCCAAGCCGGTAAACCCGAAACGTGCAGGCCGAAGATATTGGCGACGGCGGCCGCGCGTCCGATGACCGCCATGTCGCCCTTGTCGAAATAATGAAATGGAGGCGTGTCTTTCTGGCCCTGCAAGCGCGCGCGAATCGTTTTTGCGGCGTACGCGCCGCCCTGAATCGCCACTTGCGCCACACCCGGCAGGGTCTTGCCATTCTTTCCTTGCGCCGCGGCCAGATCACCCACCACAAAAATATCTGGGTAATTAGGGATGGTCAGGTCTGGCTGAACCTTGATCCGACCGGCGCGGTCGGTTTGTGATTTGGTACGTTCGGCGAGTTTTTGGCCAAAGCTGGTCGTCATCACACCGCCAGCCCACAGAACGGTCTTGGCCGCGAGCTTTTCCGTCGTGTCGCCGCGCCTGTAGGTTACTCCGGTGTCGTCAATACAAGTGGCCATCACGCCCTTCATCACCTCGACGCCTAGGCTCTTTACGAGATTCTCGGCCTTTTCGGAGAGATCGGGAGGGTAGGCGGCCAACACTCGCTCGCCACCTTCCATCAAAATGATACGAGCCTCTTTGGGATTGATGCGGCGAAAATCGTTCTTGAGGGTTTCGTTGGCGATTTCCGCCAGCGCGCCGGCCAACTCCAAACCAGTCGCCCCTGCGCCGACGATCACGAACGTCAGCCATTCGCGCGCCTCGGCTTCGGTCGCCGACCGCTCAGCCCACTCAAACGCATAGAGGATCTTGTGGCGGATGGCCGTAGCTTCCTCGATGGTTTTCAGGCTGGGCGCGTACTCGCGCCATTCGTCATTGCCGTAATAGGAAGTTTTCGAGCCGGTGGCAACGATCAGCGAATCGTAGTCAAGGCTCGCGCCATCGCGGAGCTTCACGCGCTTCGCATCGGGATCGATGTCGGCCGCTTCGCCAAGCAGCACCAGCGCATTCTTCTGCTTGCTCAAAACCCCGCGCAAGGGAGCCGAGATTTCGCCCGGCGAAAGCGAGCCGGTCGCAACTTGATAGAGCAACGGCTGAAAGAGATGAAAGTTTCGTCGATCGACGAGCGTTATGTCGACCGGAGCGCGCTTAAGCTTCTGCGCGGCATTCAGGCCCGCAAAGCCCCCTCCCAGGATCAGAACTCGGTGTTTTTGGGTGGTCATCGCTAGCAGATCGAATGGAGCACGCTGCGCGCAACCCTGTCGTCTGTAGACACATCACATGATTGCAGCCGCGCTATAATTGTCTCACGCTGGCTCGAATCTCGTATGCTGCCCACGCAAACCTTCCGAATTTTCACGCTGATTGAAGGATTCGCATTTTCCGCTTTCATTGCCTGGTACATTTGGCGGCTCCAGTTCACTCACCCCAACTCCTGGGTTGTCTTCCCGGTCTGGCTGGTGGTCAGCTTCGTCCTTCATCGCGACACCCCGAAAACACTTGGCTGGCGTGCCGACAACTTGCGCCCCGCCGCTCGACAAGCCGCCGTCGTCTTCGGTATTTGCATCGCGGCCCTCGCCGCGGCTGGCCTGTATTTAGGAGCCGTCCACCGATTGCCGCAGCATTTTTTGAATTCGCATCGCTTCCTCGGTTACTTTTCGTTTTGCTTGCTGCAGCAAATCGCCTTGAATTCCTATTTGATGGACCGCTTTCTGTACGCAGTGGAAAGCCCGTTGGCTGCAGCATCGCTTGCCAGCCTGGTATTCGCCTTGCTCCATTGGCCCAACCCAGTACTGGTGCCCCTTACCCTCGTCGGCGGCTTCGCCATGTGCTGGCTCTTTGCGCGCGAGCGGAACATCCTTCCCCTAACCTTGGGCCAAGCCGTCCTCGGCGGGATGGTCTGGTGGGTTTTTCCGATCGCCTGGCATCATTCCATGCGGGTCGGACCCGGTTACTATGCTTTCGGCAGCCGCCTCTGGTAAGAGTTTTCGCAGGGCAGGGCGCAGCTTGCTGCGGCGATGCATTCTCTATAAATTTAGATGGCTGTATTTCTCGGAACCCCGCTGCGCGGGATGGGTCGTTTTGCCCCGGTTGTTCTCCCAAACACCGGGGATCGCCTTGGCGCATTCAGGGCAGGTTCCGTGTTGAAGCCGGTTCTCGGTGACATCGTGCCAGGAACGACGCACCAGCAACGTTCCGCAGTCGGAGCAACTGGTATGCGCGCCGTCGCTGTAGATGTTCCCCTCATAAACATAATGTAGCCCGGCCTCTTGCGCGATTCGCCTCGCTCCGTGCAACGTTTCCGGCGGTGTTCGTGGCTTGTCACGGAGCTTGAAGTCGGGATGAAAAGCGGTGAAGTGCAACGGCACATCCGGCCCCAGGTGCGTCAGTATCCAATCAGCGAGCCTGCGCGTTTCCGCGGGATCGTCATTCAACGTTGGAATCATCAGGTTGGTGATCTCGAACCACACATTGGTCTCATTCTTGAGCCATTGCAGTGTTTCGAGCACGGGTTGCAGATGAGTCAGCGTGATTTTGCCGTAGAAATTTTCGGTAAAGGCTTTCAGGTCAATATTCGCCGCGTCGATGTGATCGTAGATGTCGTGAAACGCCTCGCGCGTGATGTAGCCATTGGAAACCATCACCCGCTTTAATCCATAGTGTTTCGCAGCCGTGCAAATATCGATGACGTATTCGCCCCAGATGGTCGGTTCGTTATAGGTGAACGCCAGCGAGTCGCAGCCGTGTTGCAAGGCTAACAAGGGAACGTCTTCGGGCGGGACGTGCCGCGAATGAACCTGGTCATGACGGGATTTGGAGATATCCCAGTTCTGGCAGAAAAAACAGCCCATGTTGCAACCGGCGGTGCCCATGCTGAAGACTCGGCTACCGGGGAGAAAATGGTTCAACGGCTTTTTCTCGATCGGGTCCACCTGCAATGCCGCTGGCGCGCCGTAACCCAGGCTATAAAGTCTGCCGCCTTCATTGATGCGGATGAAACAGAAACCCGCTTGGCCCGGATTGATGTGGCAATGGCGAGGGCAGAGATAGCAATGGACGCGGCCGTTGGCTTCCGGTTCCCACCACCGCGCTTCGTGCAAAGTGTCTGTTTTCTGGAGGATATTGAGTTGCGCCACGCATCCTCCCTTCCGTTATCCATTATACGCTCTCGCGAAAAGGGTGGATGGCAGACGAATGCGCACGCTGGCGTTAAATGCGAAAGCGTCGCCGCTGGAATCGCCGGCGCTCCGTGGCCCAATTGACGAACCGCTCCATCTCATCGCGGTATTTCCACATCAGGTGGAAGAACTTGGGAGCATCCAGTGCCGCCGCTTCCGGTCCGAGAAATGTCTCGAACCTCCATCGCAGGTATGGACTTTTCCAGGGATTGAGCCGATAACCGCGCGCAACGATCCAGTAATACCGCAGCATCTTCCACATCTTCTCTTACGTATACGGGCTGGCGCCCGTACTTCCTCCAAACGGCTAGCCTCCCAGGGGAGTTGAGAGGTGCTCATGCACGAGAAGCCAGTTTGCTCCGCGCTTCTCCCAGATACCGGTATAACGGACCTGTGTTTCTATCGCCTTACCGTCCTTTGTTTTTTCAGAGAAATGCATGGAGACGGTGGTCCACGCAAGCGTGCCATGGCGGCTAACTCTCAGGTCCTTGTCGGCGGTCAAGCTGCCGCTCGCCATATTAGCGAAAAGCCCTTTTTGCACTCCGTCGTGATATTCCCTCCATCCGTGATACGAGAAAGGAGCTAAGTCGAAAAAAACAAGACCATTATCTTTCGCATAGAACTTGGCGGGCGCGTCCGCGTTACCGGAGCTCCACGCCGCGCAATAACCTTCGATTAGCCGGCGAAATGTGGCGTCATCGGAAGCGCGCTGTTGTGCACGGGCGCCCACGAAGGTCAGCAGCCCGCCCGCAAAAGCCAGAACAACATATAACAGCCAGCGCCAACGCGCTCCCTGCCCTGTGGAAGAGTAGCTTCGCGTCATTCCGTTTCCTCAGACAAATCTACTTTTGCGGAAAGTAAGCCGGTGAAGGTCTGCATAAGCTAGTTCCAAGTTGGGAAAAATGCAAGCAATTCCTTCCGATACCAGGCAGTCGAAGTTTGCATCCACTAAATCACTCGCCATCTTAAAGAAAGAGATCTCTAGCACCAAAAAAGAGGTTTCTAGCCCACCTTAAAATGGGTCTCACGACTCGTTTTTTTCTCTTGACAATCAGGTGCCGTCCGCGTATAGTACTTCTTGGGTAACCGTGCGCCTGAGCATTTGCAACGCCAGCATCTTGCTGGCGTTTTTTGCTTTTAGCCCCTGTGGAACGCCGTTTTCCCCTTGCGCTCAACTAACCTCGACGATCCTCCGCGGACGCAAGTTACTTAGAATCAACACTTACAAGCAAAAAGCGCCTTAACCCGTTTACAATCAACACTTGCGATAAACCCCCCAGGGGAGGGGGTACCTGACGGGAACCACGCCAGGCCGGCGTCATTCGCACTCACCGCTCCTCCATTCGCCGGTAAACCCCTGCTCTTCCCCGAAAACCGCGTGAACGCCTACTTTGCAGGGCCTACGCTGTCGTTCGGGCGGGCAACAACAACAGCAACCGCCCGGGAGCTGGCCATGACCAGGAATCAGGACCCCAATCGCAATTTCCGCAGCTTTGTAGGAACCGCAATGCTCCTAGTAGGCTCGGCCGTTCTGGTAACCTATTCCGCCGCACTGGCTTGGCAATTCCATGCCGCCAGCGCCTCGGCCGATTCACTCGGCTGCCTGGGCAGCATCGGCCTGGCCTCGCTACACGCTTTTCGCCTTGTAACACTCGACCACGACGCGCTTCTCTCGCTGGCCAACCGTATCTTGGTATTATGCTCGGCACTAGTTGTGTCGCTGATCGGTATGGCTCTTCTGTCAAAACGGCGCAGCGGCGCGACCGCGCCGGCTAAGCGTGGCGTTTCCGCGCCCCTTAAAGGACATCAGTGATGGCCGAGCAGGACTATGGGCGAGAGTTCAAGGACAAGCTTGAGCAAGAGATACACGAACGCGTACACAGCAAGGTTCACGAACAGCTGGATCCAACCGTGACCCGCCCCAAAGTCATGCTTCTCGGCGATGTTCGCTGGGGATTTGTGTGGGGCTTTATCATTGTCCTGGTTGGCACCGCGCTCCTTCTTCATCAGCTGGGGATAATCCCGATCGACCTCGTTGCTCGCTTCTGGCCCTTGATTCTCGTGCTTTTCGGGGTCATGCACATTACAACCCGTTCCGGCAGTTTCATCGGAATCCTGCTGATTCTGGCCGGCACCGTCCTGCAATTAAATCGCTTGGGAATCACCCACCTGAGCTTCGCCGACCTGTGGCCCATTGCGCTTATCGCCGTCGGCCTGCTCTTGATGTGGGGTTCTCTGGAGACGCGTGGCTTTCTCCGGGCCAAAGCGAAGGCCTTTAAGGACTTCAGGGACCAAGTGACCGGCGCAACAGGTCCTCTAACTATGCTCAACGCAGTCGCCGTATTCGGCGGTTGCGAGCGGCGCGTAGCTGGTGAGAATTTTCAGGGAGGCAGGGCCACCGCCGTTTTCGGCGGCATCGAACTCGACTTTAGGGATGCGGACATGCTGGACGAGGCTATCCTGGAAATAAATTGCGTTTTCGGAGGCGTCGAAATCCGTGTGCCGGAAACTTGGCACGTTCATTCTCGCAACCTTCCCGTTTTTGGCGGCTATGAAGACAAAACGCGCCACCCGAACAATCCGGCCGTCGGAAGTCCAAAAACACTCATTGTCACCGGTATGGTCATCTTCGGCGGCATCGAAATAAAGAACTGAGCCGTTCTCATGCATCCTCTTCTCACCCGCGGAACCGTGGCCGGCATGCCCGAACGGCCGACTCGCCGTCTCGGCCTGTATTTGCTTTCCTGGACGCCGATCACCGTGATCCTCATCTATTTGATAGCCAAGCCGGCGGGCCTTGGCTGGTCGTACGCTACTCTTCTGGTTGTTCCGCTATGCCTCATCTACGGGTTCGTCTGTCTGTCCGCTTGGTATTCCTGCAAAGCAGCGCCGATTCAAACCACCCTTCCGAGACGTTTGTTCGTTACGCATACCGTGGCGGCGATCATCGTCAGCGTGCTGTGGATGGAAACGGCAAAGCTGATCGCCTATTTGCTATCGCAAATTCACACATTTCAGGGACTGGATCAAAAATTTGCGCCGCAAGCGCCGCTGCTGTTCGCCGCGGGCTTCCTTCTCTATTCGCTGGCCGTTGCGTCCAACTATGTAATCCTGGAAATAGGAGAATCCCAAGCGGCGCAAGCGCGCGTACTGGAAACCAGCGTCCTGGCGCGAGATGCCGAACTGAAGGCCCTCAAAGCGCAAATCAACCCACATTTTCTATTCAACAGCCTCAACTCCATTAGCGCGCTAACCAGCATCGATGCGGCAAGAGCACGCGAGATGTGCATTCTGCTGGCGGATTTTCTGCGCTTGACGCTGGGGCTTGGGGAAAAGGCAGTCGTTCCACTGCGCGAGGAACTGGAGTTATTGCAACGCTTTCTGGCCATTGAGAAAGTTCGATTTGGCGAACGCCTGCACGTCGATGCGCACATTGATGCGCAGGCGCAAACTTGCCTGCTGCCGCCTCTACTTTTCCAACCGTTAGTCGAAAACGCCATTATCCACGGGATCGCCACGCTAACGGCGGGAGGCACGGTGCGGCTCGCGGCGGAATGTAGTGGCGGGCGGCTTCTTCTCTCCGTCGAGAATTCCGTCGACCCCGATGCGCCAGCTCCGCGAAAAAGTGGACGCGGCCTTGCCAACGTCCGGCTGCGTTTGGAAGCACGCTACGGCAAAGATGCCACGTTGCGCGCGACCGCCGAGGAAGAATTATTCCGCGTTGCAATTTCGCTTCCAGCTGAAATGGCCGACGCCCCCAGGCCGGCGGCAGAAGATGAGCTTGCGCCGGCAAAAGAGGCTCGCGCCTGACGATGCCGCCCAAAGCTCAAATCCGCACCCTGCTTGTGGATGATGAAGACCTGGCCAGGCATGTGTTGCGCGAGCTACTGCAGTGTCATCCCGAGGTGGAGATCGCCGCCGAGTGCGCAAATGGCTTCGACGCGGTGAAAGCGGTGGCGGAGCAGAAGCCCGACCTTATCTTCTTGGATGTGCAAATGCCAAAGCTCACCGGTTTTGATGTTCTGGAGCTCATCGGCACGGACATTCCAGTCATCTTCGTCACCGCGTACGATCAACACGCCATGCGCGCGTTCGAGGTACACGCTGTCGATTATTTATTGAAGCCGGTCGGACGTGAGCGTTTTGAGGCCGCGCTGAGTCGCGCGAAGGATCGTGTGGCGAAGAAAAAGCCGATGCCCGCCGAACTCGCCGCAGCGGCGCGTCCGCCCCAGCAATTTCTCGAGCGCGTGGTCATTCGCGACGGCTCGCGCGTAACGCTAATTCCGATTACCAAACTCGACTACGCGGAAGCGCAGGACGATTATGTGGCGCTGGCCAGCCAGGGCGCCAAGCACCTGAAGCAGCAAACCATCGCAAGCCTCGAAGCGGCACTGGACCCCGCGCGATTTGTTCGCATCCACCGCTCCTATATCGTCAACTTCGAGCGCGTCGCGCGCATCGAGCCTTACGGCAAAGATAGCCGCCTGGCGATTTTGACCGACGGCACGCGCCTCCCGGTAAGCCGTACCGGGTACGCCCGCCTGAAATCTCTACTAGACGATCGCGCGTAATTTTGGAGTGCGGCGGTCTTGTTTATCCCGAGCCTCGAAGGGCCGCCGCTTTCACAGCGTACGCCGCGACACCCAAGCGTCCGCCAAGCTGAAATGTAAACCTAAGCCCGCGCTAGGACCCGATTCTCCGCACCCAAATCCTGGTGGTAGCGGGTTTGCCGAGATGCATCGTTTGCCCGCCAGCGCGTAAAGTCATCGTTTCGTCGTACTCGCGCTTTTTCACGGTGACAAAAGTCTCTGGGCGCAGGTTCAGGTTTTCCAGAAACGCCAAGAACTGCGCATCCTTTTCATAGACGCAGAGGATCTCAGCTTTCTCATTGGCGCGCAGGTCCGACAGCAGGACAGCTCCCTGCTTGCGCAGCTTGGCGATACCGCCGCGCATCGGAACGCCGTGCGGGCAGCTTTGCTTGTCGGCGAAGCGCTTCAGCAGGAGCGCTTCGACTTCCGGAGAAATCGCATGCTCCATGCGTTCGGCTTCGTCGTGCGCTTTCGACCAGGGGAGGCCGATAACATCGGTAAGCAACATTTCCGCAAGTTGATGACGCAACGCAAGCCGTTCGGCGAATTGGCGGCCTTTGCGCGTGAGGTCGATGCGGCCCTGGCGATCCACGCGCACATGCCCGTCGCGGGTCATGCGCTTTAGGGCTGCGGTGACCGCGGGCGGCGTTACGTTCAGTTCTTCGGCAAGGCGCGCGCTGATGGGCGTCTGGTCTTCCTGAAGCATCTCCCAGACTGCTTTGAGGTAATCTTCCTGCGAAACACTGGTTTTTTCACGTCGCAAAACAGTATCCTCGCTCAATTTCCGCTACGAACGGAAGCGGCTGGCTGCATCATCCTTCCCGTCCTTACGCGTCGCGAATTCTTTTCGGAGCCGGCGAGCTAACTCCGCAACGCGCCGCTGAACGCTTTCATAAGTGCTTTGGTACTTCGCAGGGTCGCCGTAAGGATCTTCGATCTCCCAGTCCTCCACCATCGCATGTCCGCGAAAGTCGCGGAATGCAAATTGGCTTGGCCGGCCACTCATGTTAATCACGATGTCGGCGGACTCCCACGCGTCCACGTCGATGGGTTTGGATGCTAACCCCGTCACCGAGTAGCCGTTCTTCAAGAGCGTTTGCCTGGTCATCTCGGCTACGAATCCGAGAGGAGCCAGTCCGGCGCTCGTCGCCTCAATTTCTTCGGAGGCGTCCTTCCAGGCAATCGCCTCCGCCATGGGGCTGCGGCAGGAATTGCCGATGCAAACGAACAACACCTTGGTGCGTTTGGTCTTCATTGGACCGGTAATTAGGAAGTCTCTCACAAGCGGGCGAACAGTTCACGCAAGAGCTGTCCTGACAGGTAGCGGCTGCCGCGAAGAAGGATGCGTTATCGGGCGAGAACGGAGCGATCGGAATTCTGTGCAGCCAAATCAAGAAAATGCTGATGGACGGTGGTGTCGTCGGTGAGCTCGGGGTGAAAAGCGGCAGCGAGGATGTGCCCCTTCTGAACCAACGCGGGCCGGCCGGCGAATTCGGCGAGCACATTTATATCCGGGCCGACGCGCTCAAAAATTGGCCCGCGAATGAAGACCATTTCGAGCGGATCCTTTTTCAGGGTGGAGGGGCCGCTGACCACGTCGCTATGAACCTGCCGACCGTAGCCGTTGCGCAGCACGGTCATCTCCAGCAAGCCCAGCGATTCTTGCGCGGGGTTCTTTACTTCGCTGGCGAGCAGGATCGCACCGGCACAGGTCCCGAAAATGGCTTTGTCTTCGGCGGCGAATTTCTTGATCGCGTCGTACAAGCCTTCTTCTTGCAGGAATTGCAATTGCGTGGTGCTCTCGCCGCCGGGCAGGATCAAGCCATCGCAATCGGCGAGATGCGCGGGCGTGCGCACTTCCACCGTTTCAATGCCCATTGCCGCGAGCATCGCCGCGTGCGCCGCAAAATCACCCTGCACCGCCAAAATCCCAATCTTCACTTCACAAGCTCCATAAACTTTGATCTGAGGACTTGCAGCCAAGAGATGCGTCTAGGATTCCGCCTGCGAAAAAAAGGCAGGTCCCTCGACTTCACTCGGGATGACAACTTGGCGATGAGCGTGGCACGGGTAATCTTTACCAACCGCGAGTCGACAACAAATCCTTTTCTTCGAGTTGGCGGACATCGAGACCGCGCATCGCTTCGCCAAGCTCTTCGTGGGCTTCCAGCACGGCCTTGGGATCTTCAAAATGGGTGGTGGCTTTCACCACCGCTTTGGCGCGCGCTTCCGGATCGCTGGACTTGAAAATTCCCGAACCGACGAACACGGCTTCGGCTCCCAGACGACGCACCAGCGCTGCATCGGCGGGCGTCGCAATACCACCGGCGGAAAAATTCGGCACCGGCAACTTGCCCGTTTTCGCGATCTGGCGAATCAAGTCGAGCGGCGCGCCCAGTTCCTTCGCTTCATGCATCAGTTCGTCGTCGCGCAGGGTCGTCAATTTTTTCATCTGGCTGACAATGGTGCGCATGTGCCGCACCGCCTCCACCACATTGCCGGAGCCGGCCTCCCCTTTGGTGCGAATCATGGCCGCGCCTTCCGCGATGCGGCGTAGCGCCTCTCCCAAATTGCGCGCCCCGCACACGAAGGGGACGCGAAAATCGTGCTTCCACACGTGATTTTCCTCGTCCGCAGGGGTAAGCACTTCGCTCTCATCGATGAAGTCCACCTCGAGCGCCTGCAGAACTTCGGCTTCCGCGAAATGGCCGATACGCACCTTGGCCATCACCGGAATGGTCACCGTCTTCATGATCTCGCGAATGATTTTGATCGAGGCCATGCGCGCGACGCCGCCCTCTTTGCGAATGTCGGAAGGCACGCGCTCCAGCGCCATCACCGCGCACGCGCCGGCTTTCTCCGCGATTTGCGCCTGCTCGGCGTTGGTGACATCCATAATCACGCCGCCTTTGAGCATTTCCGCAAGGCCCACTTTGACACGCCATTCATTGGCAGTATTGGCCCCATTGCCGCTTCCATTTACTTTCTTCGCGTCCATTTCGCTTCTCCTCTCGACAATTCCGGTACTCTGATCGAAAAGTCCTCAGGTCCAAAATGCGGACCTGAGCTACAAGCTGTTGTCATTACTTCTAAATCTCTTCTGACTCAGTTGCCCTCTGTGTCTTTGTGGCTAAATGGGCTTTGCGCCGATAATCACAAATCGCGCCTTCCCCACCGCCAGGATGTCGCCAGCCGCATTCCGTATTTCGGCGATGTGAAATAAATTTCGCCCTTTCTGCTCGGCTTCTTCCCAGCCTTCGACAATGATTTCTTCGTGCACGCTCACCGGTTTCAGATATTGCACGGAAAGCTCCGCGGTCACTGCGCGTGCTTCGCGAAAACGGCAAACTTTCCCCATCGCTTCATCCAGCAGCGTAGCGATGATTCCGCCGTGCGCCATGCCTCCGCCGCCTTGATATGCCTCGCCCAGGACGAAGCGGCCAACAATCCGGCGCTTTTCGTTGTCCTGCACGAAGGTCAGTTTCATCCCGTCGTCATTCGCGCCGCCACACCCAAAGCATCGATTCCCCGGATTCGGCGTCAGGGTGATCGTCTTTGCCTCTGAGCTCTCTGTGCTCTTCACTCGGAGTCCTCTGTGTTACATCTTTTCCCGTGCTTCCAAGCCTCAGACCAAAGCAACGCGGCTGCGCTCAGCCCGCCGCACGCCACGCTGCCTCTTGCGCATCTCAACGCGCAGCAATTCCGCAATAGTTACAACGCCGCGAGCGATCTGCTTTTCATCCAAACCGGCAAAACCGAGGCGCAGCGTATTGGGCAGCGGATTCTGTGCATAAAAATAACGCCCCGGTGCGAAGAGTACGCCGCGCTCTTTGGAATGGATCAGCAGCTCGCTGGCGTCGAAACCGGGCGGCAGTTCCAGCCACAAACACATGCCACCTTCCGGACGAGTCCAGCGCGTCTCCTCTGGCATGTGCTTGCGCAGGGTCTCATCCAGGGCCACCAGCCGCGAGGCATAGACCTTGCGCATCTTGGCCACGTGCTTGGAAAACATTCCGCGCCGCAGGAATTCAGCCAGGGTAGCTTGCGCTAACTGATCGGTGTGCAAGTTCGTGGTCTGCTTCACGACGCGCAGCCGCTCGATGGCCGCCGCGGGAGCCACGATCCATCCCACGCGCAGTCCGGGGAATGCGACCTTCGCAAAGCTGTCGATGTGAATGACAATGTTGGAGCGATCCAAATGCTTGAGCGAAGGGAGGCGGTCTTCGCGAGCGTGCAGGCGCGCGTAGATGTGATCTTCCACGACCGGCACCTGGTGCCGGGAGGCGAGCTCCAATACTTTCCGGCGAGACGCCAGAGGCATAGAGGTGCCCGTCGGATTCTGAAAATCCGGCGTAAGCACGATCAGCTTCACACGATTGGCCGCTAGCGTCGCTTCCAATGCTTCCAAATCCAACCCCAGTGCAGTCCCCGGCTCGGCGTGCGTGCGCATGGGCACGCCGAGGCAGCGTGCGCGGGTGCCGTTGAAAATGGCTATTGCTCCGGGGTAGGTCGGATTTTCAAGAATCACCGAATCGCCGGGGCGCACAAAGGCCTTGCTGATGAGATCGAGCGATTGCTGGCAACCGTCGGTGATCAGTAGATTTTCATCGCGAGCGGGGATGCCGTCGTGCTGCAAGAGCTCGAGCAACGCTTCCTTGAGAGGAGGATATCCGTCTGAGGGGCCGAGGTTGAGGACGTCGGTTGCCTCGCGGCGCAGCACGGAGTTGACGCAAGTCTGCAAATCCTCGATGGGGAAATACTCCTGCGCCGGTCGCGCCATTACGAAGGAGAGGGCGTTCTCCGGGGCGCTGGCGGTCAAGCGGGTTAGAACTTCTTCGCCGCGTTCATCGGCGAACAGCAATTCCCAGCGGATACCGCCATTGCCGCCATTCAGAACGGGAGGGGCCGGCGGCGTGATCTTCAGGCCGTTTCCATTGCCTTTGATGTACGTACCGCGGCCGACGTGGCCTTGAATCAGTCCTTCGGATTCCAGTTCCGCGTAGGCGTTGGCGACGGTGGTGCGGTGCACGCCCAGAATGATGGCTAGCTCGCGGCTGGCGGGGATGCGGTCGCCGGGGCGAAGGTCGCCGGCGTGGACCAAGGCGCGAAGCTGGTCGCGCAGTTGGACGTAAAGAGGAACGTGGCTTTCCGGTTGCAGATGGACTGGGAGCATTGGCTCACCCTCAGGCCAATTATACGCGAGATTGGCCTGTTGCAAGAGCCAAATTGTCTCCCGGGAAGTCAGAGTCTTGGTAGGCGCAGGCAAGACGCAGTGGAAAAGCCGCAGGGCTGCGCGGACTCCGCCCTGCGCTACAGGACTGGCCACTTCGCGGTTGGCTAGTCTTTGGGCGGGTGGTAGCCGAGGCGACCGTTCGGCTCGCCTGCCGACAACTGGCGAATGCAGAGTTGGGTCAGGTCATTCTCGTCGCACTGGTAGATTTGGGCCATCGGCAAATCTTCGGGGCGCACTACATATTCGCCGGCTTCCATTTGTTGCGAGGCGTCGGAATCGTCGGTATTGAGAGGACTGCCATCCTGGTCCACGCGGACGCGAAATTGGCCGGAGGGCGGCTCGTAATTTTGGTAGCTGAAGCACTTCCCTACGCAGGCGCGGTCCACCATGTGGACGATGAACGGCACCCGAGAATCCGGGGGTGCCCAAATCGTTGCGGTCACGCGCGCGCCTGGCGGAAGGGTGGCGACGATACGCTCAATTTGGGATTCCATGCGATTCAACGTTGCGGTGTCTTGATACAAGAACGCGAAGAATACGATGGCGATTGCCGCAAATCCGATGGTGTGCCATTTTCGTGGACGCATGAGTGACAAAACGCACAACCCGGTTGCGGCGGCGCAGGTGGTTAATCGCAGGGCCAACGCGCCGACCCATCCGGCGTACATAGGAACACGAACCACATCGGGCAAGACATAAATCGCGAACACCAGAAGCCAATGGAGCTCGAAGGGGAGGCGCATGTCTTCCCACGACTCGCGCGCGCGATGGCGGCGTATAGCCTCAATCACAAAGCACAACAAGCCAAACAGAAGCGTTGCGCCCGCGAGGACGTAATAGCGCAGGCTGTAGAGAATAATTTGGTCGCTGCCGTTGTAAATGCCGGGACCGTAGAGGTTCCATGCGCTGAATGACTCGTAATGCTTCATCAAGTACAGGCGCGCTGCGACAACGGCGAATGCTGCGGCGGTTGGAGCAGCCAATCTCCACCAACCAGGCAGCAATCGCCAAAACACGACGTAGCCAATGCAACCGACCAGCCAGAGGAACCCCTGGGGATGCGCGATCAGGACAATCGCGGCAAGCAACACGGCGAGGATGAGTTCCCTTCCCCGGCCGTTCCAGACAATTTCGATCGCGAAAAATCCTAAGCCGAGCGAGAGGTAATAATTGAAGAAACCGAGATTGAAGGTCCAGCCGTAGGCGAGCATGGCCAGACAGGGAAGCAAGAACCATGGTGGGCGGCGTGAAACGGCGGCAAGCAGCGCGAAGGCTCCCCAAAAGAAGATGAGGACGCAGAGCGGTACCAATATTTTTTCTGCCGCCGCCAGTCCAACTAAATTCCCAAGTCTTAAAAGCAGAATATCAAAGAGAACATTGTTCCATTGCCGGGCGAGGTGGAGACCGGGGGCGTGGCCGCGCTCGATTAGTTGCGCGAGCCAGGCGTTGTAGACGTGGCTGCCGAGGTCGCCGGCTTCGATGCGACGATGCCAAAAACACGGAATCAACAGTCCAGGGGAAATCACTACGGCCTGCAGCCAGTAACGCCGCAGAAAATCGGTCCCAGCGTGAAGACCATTGCGGTTGAGAGATGATGCGCCTGTGTCCGTCTCCATCTTATCGCTCTGCACTCCTCACTCGGGAGCGACGCAGAGTAGCATAGACACTTTTGGCTGTGCCAATACACAGGACTGAATGAAATTGCTGGTCACAAGACGTTAAACTTCGCTGCGGCGAGGGCGTAAGCTATCTGCTTTTTAGTAAGGGATGGGTGCTCAGCAATGAATCGTTCAATTAGATGAGTTGTCCGGGGGTGATGAAGATGACCCAAACCGTGAAGTGCGGCTCCCTGACAAATCCAAGAATCAACCTCAAGAACCTTGGCCAGGGTTTGAAAGAAAATGTCTTGCAGCTCTGAGTCCTCGCCGCCACGTTCTCGGTTCCTAACCCCGCTGTGCCATCCGTAGCATAGAGAATCCCACCACATGTGAACCGAAGTATCGAGGGGCTCGTTAACGAAGAGCCGTTGGAACAGGGTTGCCATGGACTCTATGCACTCTTTGCGGCTTGATAGCGGTGCGTCTGAGTACTCAATTATGTTGCCGGCGGACCACTCGTGAGTGTGACTCATTATTGCCCAGAATCCGTCTTCAAGCTGCTGCTTCGTGAAGCGCGAAAGAAGAAATTCTGGTTCCCGGAACAACCGGACGTAATAATCACAAATCCTTTTGGCGTCTATTTCTATTTCTACATAGCGAAACGACAGCTCGGTTTTCTCCACGTCAGGAGGCGTCGCTTCCTCAAAAATTAGCGACACAAACTCGTCGAAAGACATATTACTCAAGTCTTTCCGCTCCGGCTCTTCCATGGGGCAGTATGGCTACTTCGAGGGCTGGCTTTCGCCTAGGCGCTTTAGGCGGTCGCGGAGGCGGCGCTGCAGCGGCGTTGGCGTGTTTGGGTTGAAGGCTACCAGATACCACAGGGGCTGGCTGCGATCGCGGCTTAACCACGCGAGCGTGTTGGCGTCGGCATTGGGGTGCCGGGCGACATTTTCGCGAATCGCGCCGTAGGGATGTTTGGCCAGCCTGTTCAGTGTTTTGGCGTTAGAGCGCGGGTGCTCGCTGATCAGGCGCAGTAAATAAAAATCTTCTTCGGGGGCTTGCTTTACCAATTTCTCTAGCATGTCCGGCTTGGCGTCGGCACTGAGCACCAGGCCGATCTTTTCGTCCCAGGCGGTGTTGATCTGGTTCAGCTCACGCGTGCGGGCGTGGATAAGCTCTTCAAGCGTGCGCCGCTCCTGCTGCATGCGGGCGATGGGGAGCTCCGTGCCCTCGAGCGAATCCAAAACGCGGAGCAGATGCTGGCGTTCGCCAAACACGATTTGCGAGGTGCGCGTGTTTGCGCCTTTTTCCTTTTCTTTGTGCTGCACCAGGTCGGAACGTCGCATCGTTTTAGTTGCTCCGGCACCGTTCCCTACCAGTTCAGGAAGCGTGCCCAAAACTGCGCCCATTTCACGGGTCAAACCCATGTTGTACTCACCATTCCGCTGGGCCAACCGGATTATGTTCCGCGCATCGTGTGGGGTAAAGTTACCAACGTACTGGATGTGCCCGAAATGCAACCGTCTGCGCGGCACTTGTTGTAAGCCGTTTTAACTGAGGACTATGCCGATGTCCGCATTTGAGGAACACCGAGAAGAACTGGAGCACTACGAACAGATGTTTGGCCGCGAGCGCGGGCGCCTGGCCGTGTCGTTGGATCGGCTGACCAATGCCTTGGTATTGGTTGGCCAACACGGCGTTTATTGCACCAGCCAGCGGAACCCGACCGTGCCGGCGATGGATATTCGCATTATCGCCAATGAACTGAGTAGCGCGAAGGAACTGGTGCAATCGGTGATGGAAGAGCTGCGGCGGACCAGGAACGAAGGGCAGGCCTAACGCACGCTGAGCTGCTGGTCGCATGCGCTGCGAGATTCCGGTGTCGATCGATTTGGTCCCAAGTTGGCTGATTGCGCCCCAGCATACACCGTAAAAGCGGCGGCAAGACCGCCGCACTCCATAAACGGCCCGAGCGCCGCTGCCGTCGAGGCGGCGGTACACTACTGCGGAAATTTAGTCTCTTGAGATTAGGAAGGGATTGGACTGGCGCTCTTCGCCGATGCTGGTCGTCGGCCCATGGCCTGGGTGCACGACGGTTTCGTCCGGTAGCGCCATCAATTTGCCGCGAAGCGAATCGAGAATGGCCTCCATGGAGCCGCCCCACAAATCGGTTCTTCCAATACTGCCCGCGAACAGCGTGTCTCCCGCGAAAAGCTGCGGCGCGGCCAGGGTGATCTTTCCGGCTTCCACCGGCATATACAGCGAGACGCTTCCAGGAGTGTGCCCGGGCGTATGAATCACCTGCATCTCGAGCGAACCCCACTGCAACGCGTCGCCGTCGGTCAGCAACTGATGCACGTCGGTCACGTCCGGGGGCATCACGCCGAGGAACGACGCTTGCACGTCCATGGCTTGATAAAGCGGCAAATCTTCGCGATGCATCATCACGGGCGCGCCGGTGTACTTGTGCAGCTTGCTGAGGCCGCCGACGTGGTCGATGTGCGCGTGGGTGCTGACGATCGCTTTGACGGTGAGCTTATGCCGCCCGAGTAGCTCGAGGATGCGGCCCACTTCATCGCCTGGGTCCAGAACCAGCGCTTCGCGAGTCACGGGATCGCCGATAATGGAACAATTGCACTGCAACATCCCAACGGGGATGGAGATGTGCAGGAAGCCTTGCTTTTCAACGCCGACGGCTGGAGTAAGGTCATCCATCGCCTGCAGTATAACATTCGGGTAGGGTGGCGCTCTCACCTTACAGCCATGCCACCGAGGGTTAAATAGGGTTTGCTACACTGTAGATGGCATCGAGCCAATTTATGCAAGCCCCGGAACCCGCTAAAGTAATCGAAACGCCGCTTGCCCTGATTCATGAGCAGGGCGGCGCGAAAATGGCGACATGGTTTGGCTGCAATCTGCCCGATAGTTTCGGCGATTGGCAGCAGGAATATTGGTTCGCGCACAAGTCTGTGGCACTAACCGACAAGAATTACCGCTGCTATTTTGAACTCACCGGACCCGACCGGGTACGCTACCTGAACGCGATACTCACGAACAACATCAAAGACCTCGCACCAGCACATGGCAACCCATCTCTGTTGCTTAATGCCCAAGGACGCATCCTCGCGGAAGTAGAAACTTACGCGCTGCCCGCAAGTCTTTTCTGCGTTTCCTACGCCCTGATTCGAGAGCGGCTCAGCGAGACGATTGAGAAATACATCATCATGGATGACGTTACTCTCAGCGACGAAACGCAGCGACTGGGCACGCTCGCGCTGGAAGGCCCGGCAGCCGCAAAAATTGTCAGTGAATTAACCGGAGTCGATCTGACGTCGCTCGCAGAACTGCAAAGGCAAGACGTCCACATCGGAACGATTACCTGCACTATCAGTCGTCGCTCGCCGGGAAAATTTGTGGGAGGTGAAATTCTAGCGGAACGTCGGCACATGGACGTGCTATGGCAAACGCTGCTGGAGAGGGCAAAGATGGCCGGCGGCGGCGCGGTTGGCTACGCCGCGCTCAGCGCGCTCCGATTGGAGCAAGGCATTCCGTGGTTCCACTATGATTTCGGCGAAAAGCAGATCCCTCACGAGGCTGCTCTGGAGAACAGCCACATCAGTTACACCAAAGGATGCTACACGGGACAGGAAATCGTCGAGCGAGTGCGCTCTCGCGGCCAAGTCAACCGACGACGGGTCGGCCTGAGATTCAGCGGTGAAGGTGTCCCCTCTTCCGGCGAAATCCTGAGTTCTGGCGGTAAAGAGGCCGGCTATGTAACGCGGGCGGCATTTTCTTTGGCGCATTCTTGCGCGATTGGTATGGGCTACGTGAGAAAAGAAAACAACGAAGTCGGACAAGAACTGCAATGGCGAGGCGGGACTGCGGCTGTTATAGATTTGCCGATACGATAAATTCTCTAAAGCCTTGCGGGTGCTCCTTTATTTCCAAACGCTCACTGCACGCCCAACATTGGCTTCAACGTTTTGCTTAAACGCGCGCGGTCTTCCTGGGTCATGGCTATGAACTCGATGCCCATCCCCCGGCTGGGCGTGATTCGCCGCACTATCCCGCGCGCTCGAAACTCTCCGAGGGGCAAATCGAGCAACACTTTGACCATGCTGCGCATCGGCGGCGGCTGCTGGGTCAGAACGAACAGTCCGCCAAGCGCCATGCTTCCCATATACGAGACGCTCCGCCGCATGCCAGATTGCCACGCCACCTTCAGACTTCGCGGCGGCACGGCGCGCGGGTACCGTCTCTGTTCTGCTTGTGCCACAACATCCCCCAACGCGATCCCGAGCCGCTAAGTTTTGGTCAAAACGAAGGCCACGTCAAGCGACTTCTGTCAGTTCATAATTGCGCGGCAACGTGATCTGCATTTTACGGACTTCGTGCGGCTAGGTCTTTCGCTTGTACACGCGCACGTAATCCACCAGCATCGCTTGCGGGAACTCCGTCGTACCATCTGGCGGGCCCGGCCAGTCACCGCCGACGGCTACATTCAGTATGAGAAAGAAGCGATGATCGAAAACCCATCTCCCTCCGGCGGGCCAGTCCGCTGACCTGAATGTCGCATACAAATTCGCATCCAGATAAAAACGAAACGCGTCGGGCTCCCATTCGACCGCGTACACGTGAAAGTCGTCCGACAATTTTTGGCCTGCTGGCAGTGCGATCGTGGCGGTCCTATCGCTGGTTGCGGCCGCGGAGCTTGGCGCGTGCAGCGAACCGTGATTGATTCCCGGTTCCTTGCCTACATTTTCCATGATGTCGATTTCGCCGCATTTGGGCCAGCCCGCCGAGCCGATATTGTCGCCAAGCATCCAGAATGCCGGCCAGATTCCCTGCCCGGTCGGCATTTTGATGCGCGCTTCAAATCTTCCGTAGGCCTGCGAGAACAAGCCTTGAGTCTTTAATCGCGCTGACGTGTACTCGAATTCCGCCCCGCTCGGCGCGTTGTAAGGCTCTTGTCGCGCCGTTATTACGAGATTTCCATTCTCAATGCGGGCATTTTCGCGGCGGTTCGTGTAGTACTCCAGCTCATGATTGCCCCAGCCGCTGCCGCCGATATCGTAGGTCCATTTGGAAGGGTCGGGCAACGATCCGTTCTTTCCGTCGAACTCGTCGCTCCAGATCAATGTGTAGTTCTCGAGTGGCTGCCGCTTTTGCGCCCCTCCACCTTGCGCAAGCAAGACTAACGCGGTGAGGAACGAAATATTGCGGAGCATTCTGGAGCCCGCCGGCCGGAGCTTGAAATTATACATTTCTCGAATCCGCAATCGACATCACCGCACATGGACACACTACGCCGCAACCGCTAGACTCCCAAACTTAAAATAATCCGGAGGCGTCGTGAAGGCCATTGTCTTTCGGCAGCATGGCGGACCCGAAGTTCTGCAATACGTTGATGCCGCCGACCCCGAACCCGGTCCGAACGAAGTTGTCGTGCGCGTCCGTGCTTGTGCGCTAAATCATCTCGATTTATGGGTCCGCGGAGGATTGCCCAATGTTCCCATCCCGCTTCCGCATATTCCGGGCAGCGACGTCGCCGGTGAAATTGCAAAAATCGGTGCCGGAGTAACGACTGTCCGCGTTGGGCAGAAAGTAGTGCTCGCACCGCTGGTTACTTGCGGGAAATGCCCTGCTTGCGTCGCTGGTCTCGACAATCGTTGCCGCGCGGCTACCAATCTTGGTTACATGATCGATGGCGGCTGCGCGGAATTTGTCCGCGCGCCAGAAGTGAATTGCCTGCCTTGTCCCGACAATCTGTCTTTTGAAGAAGCAGCCGCGGTTCCACTGGTTTTTCAAACTGCCTGGCACATGCTGATCGACCGGGCTCGACTCCAACCGGGAGAAGATGTGCTCGTTCTCGGGGCCGGCAGCGGCGTAGGCAGCGCGGCGATCCAAATCGCCAAATTCTTTGGCGCGCGCGTGATCACGACTGCTGGTTCGGAGACGAAACTGGAGAAGGCCCGCCAACTCGGCGCGGATCATGTGATCAATCACAAATCTCAGAAAATTCGGGAGGAAGTCCGGCGCATCACCAACAAACGTGGCGTTGATATCGTTTTTGAGCACGTTGGCACGGCCACCTGGGACGATAGCTTGGCCAGCCTCGCGCTCGCCGGCCGCCTGGTCACCTGCGGAAACACCACCGGCTACGACGCCAAAGTCGATCTCCGCTTCCTCTTCAGTCGACAGCTTTCGCTGCTAGGTTCGTACATGGGAGTGAAAAGCGAACTGCACACGATAATGAAACTAGTCTCGGCCGGCCATCTGAAGCCGGTAGTCGACCGCATTTTCCCATTGCAAGAAGCCGCCGCTGCCCATGCTTATCTAGAGTCCGGTCAACAATTCGGGAAGGTCGTCCTGAAAGTCTAAGGTACGAAATTGTGGTGCCAAAAAACGAAGCCGGGTTTGGACCCGGCTCTCCTATCTATTGCGAGTGACGCAGAGTTATCTTTCTATCTAGGCCAAATTCAGGGCGCGCTTGAAGGAGCCTTTTTCGCTGTCGATCTTCTTCTGCAATTGCAAGATCGAATACAGCAGGGCTTCCGGTCGCGGCGGGCATCCTGGAACGTACACATCAATGGGAATGACCTGATTGCATCCCTGCACGATGGCGTAATTGTTGAACACGCCGCCCGAAGTTGCGCAGGCACCCATCGAAATCACCCATTTCGGCTCGGGCATTTGGTCATAGAGTTGCCGCACTACGGGGGCCATCTTCTGCGAAAGGCGCCCGGCCACGATCATCAAATCCGCTTGCCGAGGCGAAGGACGAAATACCTCCGCACCAAATCGCGCCACATCAAATCGTGCCGCCGCCATCGACATCATTTCAATCGCACAGCAGGCCAACCCGAATCCAAGGGGCCAAATCGAGCTTTTGCGCGCCCAATTCACCGCTTTATCGAGCGTGGTGAAGATGATCCCTTCATCTTCCAGCAGCTTGCCGAAATCATCCGGCTTGGTCAGCGTGACATGCTTGCCCAACGATGTGCTCATATCGCCTCGCTCCTCCATTTTCGCACACCCCATGGTGGAAACAAACTGTCAGGGCCCGCATTGCGTTCTTCTTGGGCGAGAGCCCAACATACACTCTGTTTCCGATGGATTCCGCTTTATAATTCGCGCATGGGCACGGTCTCTTCAGCGCTCCACCGATCCCCGCACCTACGCCTTCACTGCGTCAACGTGTACGTGCGGGACCAGGATCGTAGCCTGCGCTTTTTTGTCGACCAGCTGGGCTTCAACGTGGCGTATGACACGCGGTTGCAATCCGGCGACCGTTGGGTTGGGGTAGCGCCTCCGGACGGCGCCGCCATCCTTTCCTTGGTCGCTCCAAAGCCCAAGTCTGAACAATACAAACTCATCGGCCGCGCCACGCAGGTTGTCTTCGTCACCGAAGACGTGACCGCTAAGTTTCGCGAATGGTCCGCGCGCGGCGTCCGGTTTCAAACGCCACCTCGCTTGAAGCGGATACGCTACCAGCTTCAGCCCGCGCAAACATCCGTCGGTGCAGCCGCCGGAGAAAGTGCACAATCTGTCGTCACGCGCGGGACCAGCAGGCTTCTCGGCGAAGAAACGCCGATCTGGGGCGGAATCATCGCGCGCTTTCGCGACGTAGACGGCAATTCTTTCTCTCTGGTCAGCTTTGACGAACTTACTCACGCCATGGAAGCGCAACGCCGCGTGGTCGCCGCAAAGCAGGAAGCGGAGCGACGCGACGCGCACGAACTCGAAATCGCCAAGCATGTGCAGTCGCGCTTGTTCCCACAAACCCTACCGCCACTCAACACATTGGAATACGCCGGCGCGTGCATACAGGCTCGCAAAGTTGGTGGCGACTATTACGACTTCCTCGATCTAGGCCACGGGCGTTTTGGTTTTGTCATCGCTGATATCTCCGGTAAAGGGATTGCCGCGGCACTGTTGATGGCCAACTTACAAGCCAATCTCCGGAGCCTATGCACCATCGCGCAGCAGGAACCCAACCATCTCATGTGTTCGGTAAACCGTTTGTTCTGCGAGAACACCTCTGACGGCGCCTTCGCCACGCTGTTTTTCGGCGAATACAACGATGCGTCGCGATTCCTCCGCTATGCGAATTGTGGGCACTTGCCGGCGCTCATCCTGCGTCGCGATGGCTCGGTGACGCGACTCGACGCAACGGCCACCGTTCTTGGCATTTTCCGGAAGTGGGAGTGTGACGTCGGGGAATGCCAATTGAAATCCGGCGACATTCTCGCGCTTTATACCGACGGTATCACCGAATCCTTCGACGCTGCCGGAGATGAATTTGGCGAGTCCCGCCTTCTGGAATCGCTACGCCTTCATCGGGAACCGTCGCCGCGGGCCGCACTCAACAACATCGTCGAGGAAGTCCTGCGGTTCAATCCTCAAGAGCAACACGATGACATCACGTTGATTCTCGCGAAATGTCTGTAGAGAGCGCCTCTCTAAGGTGTCCTGCCGTTTTCCACTGAGCGAGAAATCCTCGCCGTCGCGAAAAAACTGCATCTATTCGTCGCGCCCTCGTTCTCCGGCAAGTGATAGGGCTGAATACTGTCCATCAAGTCTCGCCTTTGGCGCAGCTTAGCGGCTGGACCGATTTCGTCCCCGATGGCAGTCCACGTGCCCATGCGTAGCAGACCTGCCCACATTCCAGGCTCCTACACACAGGAGGTGTACGCCTATGCTTCGTAAGTTCCTTTGTTCGGCCTCGCTTGCCGGCTTAATGCTCTCAGGCATCGCCTTGCACGCGCGCCCCACCCAACAAGAACCGCAATCAAAGCAACGCAATGAGCAAGCTAAATCGGCGTCCGGCAAAGTCACCGACATCGCCAGCGATAAGAAGTCCTTTACTCTGGAAGTCTCGGACGGAAATTCAAAGCGCGCGATGCAGTTTGTGCTCGATGGCAACACGCAAGTCCAAGGCAAGGTCAGCGTAGGAACCGACGCCATCGTCGAGTTTCAAGCTACTCCAGACGGCAAGTACCTTGCTTTGACCATAACCCCCCGGACCTCCGGCCAATCACCGTCCCCCGGACAATAGCCAGTTACCATACGATGGCGAATCTGACGAACCGGCCACTAAGAGTGACCGGTTCGTTCCATTTTTAGCATCGATAAGTTTCCACACGAACTGCTGTTAGTTCCATAATTTGTTCTCCCCACGTAATGCGTCGTCATCTGGCTGCATGGCAAATTTGCGTGCTTCGCTCCCCTCGGCTACCATGACTGTGCAACAAAATCTTTGCTCCCCGGGGCCCATGTTCACTCTTCTTGAAGAATTGAATCCAGAACAACGCGCGGCGGCGGAAACAACCGAAGGTCCGGTGCTGATTCTCGCCGGCGCGGGGACCGGGAAGACGCGCGCGATCACTTTCCGCATGGCGCAGCTCATCGCCAGCGGGGTCCCCGCGGAAGCCATCCTGGCGGTGACGTTCACGAACAAAGCCGCGGAAGAAATGCGTAATCGCGTCTCGGATTTGTTGTTGCGCGCGGGAGTGCCCCCGGCGCAACCTTGGCTGTCCACGTTTCACTCATTGTGCGCGCGTCTGCTTCGGCGGGAGGCGGCCAATGCCGGGCTTCCCCGCGATTTTGCGATTTACGACGACGACGATCAGCTAGCCGCGGTAAAGCTGGCCATGGCAAACCTGGAGATCGATGATGAAGCGCTGACCCCACGCAATGTTCTAAGCCGCATCAGCTACGCGAAAAATCACGGGCTAAGCGCTGAGAAAATGCGCAGCGAGGCGATTGACAAAGATGGCCGGCGGGTCGCTGACGTGTTTGCCGCGTATGACCGGCTGCTGCACCAGAGCAACGCGCTTGATTTCGACGATCTTCTGCTTCGCACCGTCAAATTGTTGCGGGACTCCTCGGCGGTTCGGGAGAAGTGGCAGTCGCGCTTTCAATATATTCATGTTGACGAATACCAGGACACCAACCGTGTGCAGTACGAACTGCTGCGCCTGCTTACCAGCCCGAAGCAGAATGTCTGCGTGGTGGGTGACGAGGACCAGTCCATCTACCGATGGCGCGGGGCGGATGTCTCTATTTTGATGAGCTTTTCGCGGGACTTCCCTGCCGCTCGCGTCATCAAGCTGGAGCGCAATTACCGCTCGACGCAGCAAATCCTGGATGCCGCCGGCGCGGTCGTGGCTAACAACCCGGAACGTCTGGGCAAGACTCTCAGCGCGGAGAACGGCGCTGGCTCTACCTTGAAATACTTCGAGGGACGCGACGCACACGCGGAAGCTGAATTCGTTGCCGGTGAGCTGGAACGCATTCTCGCCGAAGATTCCTCGCAGACGTGCGCGGTGGAGTACCGCACGAATTTTCAGTCGCGCGCGTTTGAGGAAGTGTTCCGGCGGCGAGGATTACGTTACAAACTCGTGGGCGGCTTCAGCTTCTACAATCGCGCGGAAGTTAAAGATGCATTGGCATACGTTCGCCTGGCGATGCACCCGGAGGATGACATTTCGTTGTTGCGAGTGCTGAATGTGCCGCCCAGAGGCATCGGCAAGAGCACGGTGGACGCGCTGCAAGCCACCGCGCGCGCCGACGGGTCCAGTTTGTGGTCGGCTATCGAGAAATTCGTATCGGGAGCGGCGGGTGGTCGCGCGGTCGCGCCTCTCCGGGCGTTCCAGGAACTCATCGGCAAATTGCGGACGGCGCTGGCCGCACATGAGGCTCCGGATTTCCTGCGCAGTGTTCTCGACGAAACCGGCTACATGGATATGCTCAAGGATCGCAACACGCCGGAGGATGTGTCGCGAATCGAAAATCTTGAGGAACTGGTTCGCGCGGTTGCGGAAGGAATGGAAAACGGGGAGTCTTTCTCGGACTTCCTGGATGCCGCCGCCCTGGTCAGCGACGCAGATGCCTTTGAAGGCAAACCGGGCGTGACGCTGATCACGCTGCACAGCACTAAGGGCCTGGAATTCGACCATGTCTTCCTCACCGGAATGGAAGAAGGCATCTCGCCGCACAGTCGCGCTTTGAACGAAGAAAAAGGAATCGAAGAGGAGCGCCGCCTGGTGTATGTGGGCATGACACGCGCGCGGAAATCGCTCACGCTTACCCGTGCTGTGTACCGCCGTATTTTTGGCAATGAGCAACAATTGCGGGCTTCACTGCCATCGCGATTCCTGGCTGAAATTCCCAGCGAACTCGTGGAGACGGTTCGCGGATCCATGGCGGAGATCGGCCAGACGCGCCGCTACGAACCCGACCCGGAATACTCTTACTCCCCGGAGGAATTTCTCCGTCGCGTGCGTGGTCAGTCGGTTCCGCCATCCGCCACCCGGCGTTCCGTTGGTTCGACCGCGCATGTGCGGCCCGCCGTAAGGCGAGGCGCCGAAGCCAATCCCCTTCTTGGCCAGAAAGTTCGCCACCCAAATTACGGAGTTGGCACCATCGTCGGCGTCGAGGGCGATGACGAGGACCGGCGCCTTTCGGTCAGTTTTCCGGGTCGCGGCACAAAAAAATTCGTCGAACGCTACGCCCAACTGGAACAGATGTAACTCGGCCAACCGCTGTTGCGCCGGTTCGCCTCTCAATGTACATTGAGGCGCGCAATCCAACTAGCTCAACTCGAACGGATTCGACTGGAGAGTACGAGTGGCGTCACCTCTCTTACGCTGCAAGGGCATTGACCAATTGCTGTCGGATTCTGAAAACGCCGAAGTTCGATTAAAGAAGTCGTTGGGCTGGTTGAGTCTGACCGCCCTTGGAATTGGAGCCGTGATTGGCTCGGGAATTTTCACGATCATTGGCACCGCCATCGCCGGCCAGCAACTTCAAGTCAAATCGGTTCTGAACGCGCCGCTGCTGGAATATCTGATTTACCATTCGGCTTCTTTCGGACGTCCCGGCGCTGGCCCTGCGATAGCTCTGTCTTTCGTCCTGGTGGGGATTGTTTGCGGTTTCGCCTCCGTCTGTTATGCCGAGCTCGCCTCCATGATTCCGATTGCGGGCAGCGCGTATACGTACACGTACGCCACGATGGGCGAGCTAATTGCCTGGATTATCGGCTGGGACCTGATCCTGGAATACGCGGTCAGCAACATGGCGGTCAGCGTCGGTTTCTCCCAGCATATTGTCAACCTGCTCGATTGGTTTGGCCTCCACCCCGACCCACGTTGGATTTCCCCAGCCTACCTTCCCGGTGGCCTCACCGATCTGGAAGGGAACACGCTCTATTCCCCAGGCTGGCATTTCGGCTTCAATTGGCCCGCGTTCATCATTGTGATGCTGCTGACCATGATCCTGGTGCGAGGCATACGCGAGTCGGCCGAAACCAACAATGTGATGGTGCTGCTGAAAATCGTAGCCATTCTCGTCTTCATCACCTTCGCATCGCGATTTATTCACCCAGCCAACTGGCATCCCTTCGCGCCTAACGGTTGGCCCGGGATTCTCACCGGCGGCTCAATCGTTTTTTTCACATACATTGGCTTCGATTCGGTGTCGACCGCCGCCGAAGAATGCAAGAACCCGAAGCGCGATGTTCCCATCGGCATCATCGCCACCCTTGCGGTCTGCACAATTCTGTACGTTGGCGTGGTCGTCGTTCTAACCGGGCTTGTTCCCTGGCAGACTTTACTGGACGATGCCGCGCCCGTCGTCAATACGCTAAAAAAGCTTCACTTCGGCGGAGTTCGGTTGATTGTCCTGATCGGCGCCCTGATGGGCATGATCTCTTCCCTGCTCGTTTTTCAAATTGGACAGGCTCGCGTGTGGTTCGCGATGTCCCGCGACGGCCTGCTGCCGCGCATCTTTAGCCGGGTTCACCCACGTTTTTGCACTCCGGATTTTTCAACCTGGATGGCCGGGTTTCTCGTGGGCATTCCCGCGGGGCTGCTCGATATTGGAACTTTCGCCGATCTTTCAAATATCGGCACGCTTTTTGCGTTTGCGCTGGTTGCGGCCGGCGTGTTGATCCTGCGTTATCGCGAGCCGAACCGCCCTCGCGCCTTCCGCGCGCCCGGCGGCCCCATTGCGCCGATCGTAACCATCGTGACTTGCTTGCTGCTGATGGCCGGCCTGCCTATCATGAACTGGATTCGATTCTTTGTGTGGCTGGCCATCGGACTCGTGATTTACTACAACTATGGGCGAAAGCGCAGCACATTGCGCGCGGAGCATCCCGCGTAAAGCATTCTGAAATGGGGCGCATGTTCCTCAATTCCACACGAAAGTGTCTCCATGCGACTGCAACCGTCGCCGTTTGTTTCGCGCTGTTTCCCAGCCCAGCTTCGGCTTGGGGAGGCAATGGGCAAAAAGTTGTTGTCAACCAGGCCATCGACACCCTGCCCGGTGATCTGCGCAACTACTTTGAGAACAATCGTTCCTTCTTCGTGCTACACGTGACCGACCCGCTCGACGCGGAGGCAAAAACTCCAGCTGAGAAGCACAATCATTTCATCCGGCTCGATAAATACGGCCGCTTCCCGTTTGATGCTCTGCCTCGCGGCTACAAAGCTGCTGTAAATAAATTTGGCAAATCCAAAATCGATGCCAACGGCTTGCTTCCGTGGGAAATTGGCGTCTACAGCCAGAAACTCACCGAGGCGATGAAACTGGGCCACTGGGATGAAGCGAAACTCGACGCTGCAATCCTCGCCTTCTACGTCGCCGAAGCTCACGATCCATTCAACACCACGGAGAATTTCGACGGCCACCTCACAAACCAGACCGGCATCAATGAGCGATTTGGAACAACGTTGATCGATCGTTTCTCTTCCTTCTTCCCCATGCGTCCCAACGACGGCTCCTTCATCAACGATCCCACCGACCATGCCTTCGAGGCCTGCTTGAGCGCGCATAGCTGGCTCGAAGTCATCCAGCTTGCGGACCGCAACGCGCGGCTGGAGAGCAAGTCTTACAACGATGAGTATTTCGATCGCTTTTACAATCAGTCGGCGGGCACGTTGATCCGGCAACTCTCGGATGCCGCTACGGATGTTGGCTCTTACTGGCTGACCGCCTGGACCAACGCCGGCAAGCCCGCGTTGCCCCGCTAGTGCCTGCCGCTCTCCAATACGCGCTTCCGGAAGCCGTTGCCGCACTTCCCAAGGCAGAGTTGCACCTTCACCTGGAAGGCTCGATTCAACCAAGAACTGTTTGCGCTCTAATGGCGCGCCACGGCGTCGACGTCACTCAACAAGAGGTGCAACATCGGTATGCCTACCGGAACTTCCTGGAATTTCTGGAGGCCTTCAAATGGGTCACCTCGTTCCTGCGCGATCCGCAGGACTACGCGCTAATCGTTCGCGATCTCGCCGAGTATCTGATCTCCCAGCGCGTAATCTACGCCGAGGTCACAATTTCCATCGGCGTAATGCAACTGCGCAAGCAGCGCGTGGAAGCCAACTTTGAGGCAATCCTCGCGGCAGCGGAATCATTTGAGCCTCGCGGGCTGCGGATGCGATGGATTTTCGATGCTGTCCGTCAATTTGGGCCGGAGGCAGCGATGAGCGTCGTTCAAGCCGCCAAGCAATGTGGATCGAAATCGATCATTGCTTTCGGCATCGGCGGCGATGAGTTAAGCATCCCCACTCAGCAATTTCGCCCGGTATATGACCAAGCCGCTACGTTGGGGTTGCACCGGCTGATTCATGCAGGCGAAATCGGCGGACCGGACAAGATTCGAGAGGCCGTCGAACTACTCGGCGTGGAACGCATCGGCCACGGCATCGCTGCCGTGCATGACCCTGCGCTTATGGACGTTCTAGCCGATCGGCGCATTCCGCTCGAAGTTTGCCCGCAAAGCAATGTTCGCACCGGCGCGCTTGCCCTACAGTTGCGCCAAGCTGAGGCGCGTATCGAAGATCACCCACTCCCGGCGCTCTTCCGTCACGGAATTCCGATCGCGCTTTCCACCGATGATCCGGCGATGTTCCACACCACGCTTCTCGAAGAGTATCAGCATGCGTATCGACTCGGCATCACCGAGCGCGAACTTCTGCGATTGGCGCAGATGAGTTTTGATTTCGCCTTCGAGCGGCAGCACTCGCATACGGCGGGTTGAGAGCTACATCTCCAGAGCCAGCAGCGATCGCGCAAGCCTGCGCTTCTGTGTGCGAGTGGTCATTACGGTCGGGATGATCTCAACCTTCAATCCTAGTTTAGCAATGCTGGCTGCTTGCGCTTTGTCCGCGGGATCAATCACGAATGTTCCGGTTAAGTCCGAGTAGAGTTTGGCCACGCCAAGCGTCGACGGCTCATGCCCAAGCTGGGCCAGCATCTTGTCCGAAGGACCTTTGAGCGATTTGCCGCCAACGATCGGACACACGGCCACCACGTTTGCCTTTCGGGCACGCAGAGCTGCGCGAATGCCATGCACCGCCAAAATTGGGCCGATGCTGATGAGCGGATTACTGGGACAGATCACAATGCGATCTGCATCGCGAATCGCGTCCAGCACTTCTTTTGCCGGGCGTGCCTTTTCAACTCCATCAAAACGGATTCCACGCACCACTGGCTCCGAACGGCGCTTCACCAAGTATTCCTGGAAATGCAGTTCGCCTTCGTCCGTAGCAATCATGGTCGGAATGTCCTGCTCGCTCATTGGCAAGATGCGAGACTTCACGCCCAACGCCACGCGAATGGCATCGGCCGCTTGGCTGAGTGACTTGCCCTCCGACAGCATCGCGGTGCGATGGATGTGGGTGGCCAGGTCGCGGTCCCCAAGGTTGAACCAGTTGATCCGCCCGAACGCCGCCAGGCGCTTCAACGCGTGGAACGTCTCCCCACGATAGCCCCAACCTTTCGCCGCATCCGCGATTCCTGCCAGCGTGTAGGTGACGATGTCGAGGTCTGGCGAAATTTTCAGGCCGTGCAGCGTGAGATCGTCGCCGGTGTTCACGATCACCGTCAGGTCGCGTGGGTCGATCACATCGTGGAGACCCAGCAGAAGCTTGGAAGCACCAACCCCGCCGGCCAGCGCAGTAATCTTTTCGCGCTTTGCTGGGGACATTAGATGAGCAGCCGCTGGGCAGCAAATCCTTCCGAGCCGGCCAGAACCTTCACGCGTTCACGGACGCGTGGCGACAAAAACTTGCCCTTCGTTACATATTCAGGATAGAGCGCGAGCCGCTCCCGTAGAGTGAACCCGCGAGCCTCAGTTTCCGTGCGCAACCTGGCAATCTGCGGCCAAGCCGCTTCCGGATTGATGAAATCCTTGGTAATCGGCGAGATGCCGCCCCAGTCGTTGATGCCCGCTTCCAGCAGACGAGGGAAGTCTGCGTAGCTGAGATTTGGCGGCGCCTGGACGTTCATATGCGGACCCAAAATCAACCGAGCAACCGCAATTGTGCGCAGCATCTCTTCCATTGACGGTTCCGGATGGTGGGCCATCGCAATATCCGGCTTGGCGCGGAAATTTTGCACGATCACTTCCTGGACGTGTCCGTATTTCTCATGTAGCGCACGAATGGCGAGCAAGGAATCGACGCGCTCCTCAAACGTCTCGCCAATTCCGATCAGGATTCCGGTGGTAAAGGCCATCGAGAGTTTTCCGGCTTCCTCCATCGTGCGCAAACGCAGCGCCGGAACTTTGTCCGGCGCCTTGAAATGTGCCAGGCCGTTGCGCATCAGCCGAGTGCTGACCGTTTCCAGCATTAAGCCAACGCTGGCGTTCGATTCTTTGAAGCGCTCCAATGCCGCTCGATCCATCACTCCGGGATTGGCATGTGGCAGCAGGCCGGTGCGCTCCAACACCATTTCGCACATGGCGGCTGCATAGTCCAGCGTACGCGCAAACCCTTGGTGGCGCAGGAAATCCCGGGCTTCGGGGAAAATACGCTCCGGCTGGTCGCCCAGACTGAACAGCGCTTCCTTGCATCCCGCATCGCGAGCGCGCTCCGCCAGTGCAAGCACCTCATCCGGCGTCATGAAGTGCGCGCCCGGCTGACCCGGATCCTTGCGAAACGTGCAATACCCGCAGTAGTCGCGGCAAAGCGTAGTCAGCGGTATGAAAACTTTCTTTGAGAACGAGATGACAGATTGCTTGCCATGAGCGCGGCATCGACTTGCGGCCGCGAGGAGGTCTGAGAGCGAAGCCTCTTCAGCCAGGCGAAGAACGGCCGTCCGGTCCAGGACGGATTCGCTGGACGCGGCGAGCAGGTCGCCTCTGGAAGCAGCATTTCGCGAAGATATCTCGGTCAACATGTCGAAATCCGCCCAAACTCCGGCACCGTACTGTTCTCGGAAAGCGCCGGATATCGCTCGCATCCATACGATAGCAGATTCGTGGTTTATGCCTGCAACCGGCAACGCTGCAAATCATCGGAACAAATCTTCCGCGGCGGGGCGAATGATAGTCGCGGCGCGTTCATCGGCAGGGCGGTAGCGATAACCGCGAATCACCACAGCGGGAATCCCTTCCGACTTGCCCATTACCAGACCGGCAGCGGCCGCCAGTTCGTCAGCAACAGCCAAAATCGTGGCTTGCAACGGTTTCGCGTGGCGGTCGCGCGTGCCCCGCAGATCACGGAGGACAGGAACGCCGGCGGCGCCTATTGCTACATTGGTCAGGCCGAGTCGCCAGGGACGGCCAAAGGTATCGCTGATGATGACGGCAATGCGTTTGCGGGTGAGCCTGCGAAGCTCGGCGGCCAGCCGCCGCGCCGAAGCATCCGGATCGCGCGGCAGGAGCGTGACCATATCATCATCGGAAATGTTGGAGTGGTCGACCCCGGCGTTCGCGCAAACGAACCCGTGGTGCGTCTCCACGATCAGCACCGGATCGTCGCGGACGATGCGCCTGGATTCCTGGAGGATCACCTCGACCAAGCGGGCATCCTTGTTGCGGGCGGCCGCGGCCATCTGCATGGCTCGCGCCGAAGGCTGCACGGAGGACAATCGCACTGCACAGCCTTCCGCCTTGGACACAATCTTCTGCGCGACAACCAGCACATCATCATTTCTCAGACCAACACGGTTTTCACGGGTCGCTTTGACCGTCAGCCTCGCGAGGTCATCGCCTTCTCGAATTTCGGGCAACCCGGTCAGCGGCAACAGTTGAACTGCGCGGCCATACGGTCTGCGCTTTTTACCCACCGCCGGGCGTGAGGATCGCATTGCCATGTCGATAGACGGAGTTTAAGCGAACTCGATGCGGAAATGCATACAGGCACGCGCAGAGAGGCGAGAGCCCTCTCTAAAAAAGAATGGGCGGCACCAACGGGAGCCGCCCACAGAAGCTGAAGCAAGCAATCAGGACTTTGGAGGTTTTTCCTTCTCTTTGGGTTTCTCCTGCTGCTTCTCCTGTTGCTTGGGCCGCTCCTGCTGTTGACGCGGAGGCGGCGCCGCCTGCTGGCGCTGCTGCTGATGTTCTTGCTGTTGACGCTGTTGAACTTGTTGCTCCTGCTGATTGTGCTTTCGCTCCAGATCCTGTAGTTGCTGCTCATGCTGCTGCTGCAGTTGCTGCTTACGTTGATCGTCAGCCTTTTGCTGGTCCGCACGCTGACGCTCCTGGGCCTGTTGCTGCTCGACCCGCTGCCGCTCCTGGTCCTGCTGCTTGCGTAGGTTCTGCAGTTCTTGTTGATGTTGCTGCTCGAGCTGCGGATTGCCGTTGGGCGGCGGATTTGCCGGTCGCGCCGATGGAGGCCGGTCGTTTCGCCCATTCGGTGGTTGATTCGGCTGCACACTCGAAGGCGCCGTATTGGGGCGGTCAGCATTTGCAGGCCGGTTCGGCTGCGCGCTGGGCGTCGGGTTCGAGCGATCGTTCGGATTTGCTGGCTGCGCGGTGGGCGGCCTATCAGCACGCGCCGGGGGATTGGCCGGCGGCGCATTGTTGGGGCGCTCCGCGTTCGCAGGCGGATTGCCGGGCCGGTTATTTTGTTGCGCGTTGTTTTGCTGAACGTTACTTTGCGCCTGAACTGGTCGATTAGAATTCTGCGGCGGCGCCGGCCGATTCCCAGTATCCCGCTGCGGAGTGGTCACTTGCCGCGCCGGCGGCGCCATCCTTACCGGAGCTGCAGTCCTGGCCTGTTGTTGCGGTTCCGCCGCGCGGACCTGCGAAGCTGCTGGCGGTTGTCCACCGTTCTGGCGGATCAGCGCCTGTTGCCGCTCAACTGGTGCCGGTGGCGGCGGGGGCGCAGTCTTCGCGACCACCGCGCGACTCATCATTTGTTGTGGCGGACGTGCCTGCGCGGGCCTGCCGGCTCCCACGAAAGCTTGCCGCTCGGGTGCAACCGCCGGCGCTCTGGAGGTGACCTGCGCGGTGGCGATTTGCTTTTCATCAACACGCACGATATTGCGCGACACAGGCTGCGACGTGCTCATCACTTGCGTCGATGTAGCCGTTACTGCGCCAGGCACTCTTTGATTTACGTAGGTGACGTTCGTGACATTCGTCTTGTTCACCACCACGGTGTTGTAGTAGTTGTTGACCACCGTCGTGTTTACCGTGGTATTGCTCACGTTCACGTTGTTCACGTAAGTGCGGCTCACATGGTAGGAAGGAACGTACACTTCACGCGGTCCAAGGGGAAACCAGCCCACCGCAGCTCCGCCGACGCCGATTGCTACGCCGGGACCTCCCACCCAAGCCACCAAGGCCGGCGCGTAAACGGGACGTACATAGGCCACGCCGACCGGTCCTGGTCTGCACGGCACCCAACCCCATGCCCCGCCGACAACCACCCAGCGTCCGTAGTGGAAAGGCGCAAAGCCCCAAGGCTCATCGTCTACCCACGTGTATCCCCATGGCGCAATCCAAACCCAATGGCCATAGCGATACGGCGCCCATCCTACGACGGTAGTGTGGGGAAACCAGATCGTGCCGTAATCAGGCGTGTTCCGCCATCCGCCGTTCTCATCGAGGTCCTCGTATCCGACCGCTTCGTCGGAGACATATTGGCGCGACGTTGAATGATCTTCCCGGCGGTCGCGTTCGTAGGACCAACGCTCCAAGTCGTCATCTTCGCCTACGCCCTCAATATCGGCATTCAGTTGGTCGGTGCCAGTAAAAATGCCCGTCTCTTCGGAATGCACAACGTAGGATTGTCCGCCGCCGGTGACCTCGCCTTCGCCGTCGCGAACAACCACTACGGTCGTATCGCCTGCTTCATTCACATTGATTCGATAAATTCCCGGACGCGAAGCGTTAAAAGCCAGATTCGGTGTATCGACCTCAAAGATTTCGTCCCGGCTCAGGCGTCGGATCCGAATCCGGAGTGTACCTTCGGTGAGCTGCAGTTGCGCCGTTCGATCATCCAGATTCAAAAATGAAAAGCCGGTGTTGGCGCCAAGACGTATAGACGCGGAACCCAGATGCAGTTCTGCGCGTGAATCGTGGTCGGCCCAGAGTTTATCTCCGGTGGTCAGCGGACGATTTACCACCGCTGTGACCCAATCCTCGGTGCCGGCCGGTTCAAACGACACGGAGCCATCGGCCTCGCTAAGACGAGCGACCCGGCTCGGCGGATCATCATCGTCCGCCGCGGCGCGGTGCGGACCGAAGAGTGTCACCGCCATCGCCAAAGCAATCAGACTGGTAAGTTTGAGCGCATGCTTTCTCATAATTCAGATTCTCTCCTGAACCTGACGCGGCTCTCTGTGCTTATACCGCGTTTCTCTTGCGTGGTTGGGTCTTGGTGCCTGGAGCCAATAGTGCCTGGGTGCCGATGCTAAGAGTATGAACCACGGGTTCAACCTCGCTCCATCAGGCATTTTCCCGATGTTCAATCGGGAAAGGCCCGATCTATCTCGCCCTTAGTAAACACCCGCAGTGCCTAAGAGTTGCGACAGGAACGTCGAGCGGAAGATTTCTTCGGCGCAAAAGAAAAGGCCCGCCCTGGATTCCAGAGCGGGCCTTTGCTGAGAATTTTTAGTGTCCGTGCGATCCGGATCCGTGTGAACCGCCGCCGCTTCGAGAGCCACCGCCACTGCTGCCACCGTGCGAGGACCCTCCGCCGCCACCTCCATGCGATCCACCACCGCCGCCGTAGCTACGGCTAGGCGCGGAGTAACTGCGGCTCGGGGCGGAGTAACTGCGACTCGGCGCCGAATACGATCTTGATGGGGGTGCAGAAGACCGTGCCGGCGGAGTATAACTGCGGCTCGGGGCCGAATAGGAACGCGCGGGTGGCTGGCTCGAGCGACTCCCACCGGCGTAGCCGCCGTTCGAGTAGCCACGGCCACCCGTTGACGGTGACGAGGAGGGCCGGTTGCCATTGTAAGCGGGCGCATTCGATCGTGAATTGCCGCCGGTAGGCGAGCCGCTATTTCCGGCACCCGCCCATGGCGGCCGATCCGCATGCGCGGACCCGCTCGCTTGACTTGTACCACTCGGACGATTCGGGGATGTGCTACCGAATCCTTGCGGTGCACGCCCGCGATCCGTGGTATTTCCTTGTGCCGACCAGTTTCGCGATCCGCTATTTGCCGGGCGGTTGGCCGAAGCATTGTTGTTCACCGAAGCGCGTCCGTTGAATCCGCCGCTGGCGTTCGCTGCTGGCGGGCGATTGTTGGCGAGTTCGCGCTGTCGCGCTGAGGTCGCACCGTTCACTTCGCCGCCCGGACGATTATTTGCCGACGCAGAAGCGCCTGCGCCATTCCGCGCCCCGAAGCCACCGTTGGTAGTCCCGCGATTGGCTCCGCTGTTTGCCGCGCCATTTCCTACTCCTACGCGCGCAGCGGACAGAGTCCGCGAATCCATTGTCCTCACCGGTATGTGTGAAGCAGCCGCAGCCGGAGCCGTGCGCGCCACCACCGAGCGGTTCGCGACTGAGGATGGAGGCGTAGCAACACGGCCTCGACCATTTGCCGCACCCGTGTAGCTACTCCGGGTCGGAGTAATGTCGGCGCGGTTCGTGACCTGCGCCCCCCGCAGCGACGCCGACGTCAAGTGCGCCGATCCGCGATTGATCGCCTGGCCATTCATAAACGTGCTTCTGGATGCCGCAGTGACGGCGCGCGCCTCGTGTGCATATCGGTAGTTGTTGTGGTTGAAGTTGTTCAGCCCATTTACGTTGTTGATTCGCGTGTTCGCGATATTGACGTTGCGAATGTAAACGTTGCTGCCGTGATACCAGGGATGGAACGGTTCGCCCCAGCCCAGCGGGAACCAGCCGATTCCACCGCCCCACCCGCCGCCAAACCCGAATCCGACTCCAACTCCAAATCCGCCGCCCAGGAAACCAACGAATGCCGGTCCATAGAACGGACGCGCATAGATCGGACCCGGGCACCAGCCCCACGCTCCTCCGACAAATGCCCAGCGTCCATAGTGATAGGGAGCAAAGCCCCAGGGCGCATAGTCAACCCACGTCCAGCCCCACGGGCCGACCCAGTTCCAATATCCAGTGCTATAAGGAGCCCAGCCCGCATCCACAGAGCGTGGGTACCACACTGGGCCGTAATCCGGCTCTTCCCGCCATGAACCGTTATCATCAAGGTCGGAATATCCCGGCACATCCCGCGACACGTACTTCGCGGACTCCGAATGTTCCTCCTTCAAGTCCCGATCCGTGGCCCAACGATCCAGGTCGTCGGGAGCAGGCGCTTGGCCGACATTGTATTCTGGGTTATCCGTCCCATTTAGCTCGGCTTGCTCGCCAGCATGCACCGTATAGGTCTGCCCGCCTGCGGTAATTTCGCCCTCTCCGCGAACCACCGTTACCCGCGTGCCGTCGCCGTTCTCGTTGACATCCACTCGGAACGCACCCGCCTCCTTCACGGTAAATGCCAGGTTCGGCGTATCGATTTCATACAAATCGCCTTCCCGCATTTCTCGCACTCGAAAATTCACCGCGCCTTCGGCGATCCGGGCTTGCAGGATATTTTCGTCCAGGTTCAAAAAGGAGAGCGCTGTCATGCTACCCAGGTGCAAGGACGCTTCCCCTGCCTGCAGCTCGGCCCGCGAATCCTGATCCGTCCACAATTTGTCGCCAACCGTTACGGGGCGATTCTTCGCCGCAGCTGCCCAATCCTCGGTTCCGGTGGGCTGAAAGGACACATTCCCGTCCAAATAACTGATGCGCGCAACCCGAGATGGCGGATCCGGCTCATCAGCTCGCGCTTTTGGCGCGATCAAAAGCAATAAGCCGGATAAACACATAAGCAGGACTGTCCTGCTCTTTCCGGCAAAAGTGGCCTTCATGTCGTTTCCCCTGTCTCCGGCCGCCTCTCCTGAAGCTTGGCCGACGGGAGCCGTCCGTTCCATTTGAACTGGGCCAACGATGCTCCCAACAGTGTAACCCGGCAGCAATGATTAAGTTGCTGAAGTCATTCTCACTTTGGGACGCGGCTTTTTCGTCCAGTTCGCAAGTGACCCGGACTATCGGCAAACAACACATATCAAAGGGGTTAGCCTAGTCCGATCTGCGGGCAATTACGATGGTAGGTCTTGCAACGTTGAAGGTTTGGGCACGCAGCGAGAGAATGCATTTCGCCCGGAAGTGACGCGCGGGTATCGGCCGATTCTTGCCCGCCCAGCACTTGACGCGATCTACTGCCTAAACGCTGACACCGTTTCCGTCGATCTGATAGCCCACACCGCGCACCGTGCGGATCAGCGGATGGTCATAACCGGCATCCACTTTGCGACGCAAGTAGTTGATATAAACGTCAACAACGTTGGTCATGGTATCGAAATTGAGCTTCCACACTTGCTCGACGATAGCCGTTCGCGTCACGGCCTGTCCCGCGTGGCGCATCAGAAACTCCAGCAGGGCAAACTCTTTCGGGCTCAGTTCAATGTTGTGCCCGTTACGCCTTACGGTGTGGTCCACACGATCGAGGGCTAAATCCGCCACCATAAGAATCGCATTGGCCGGACGGTTTCCCCGCCGCAAGACCGCCCGTATTCGCGCAGCCAGCTCGGCGAACGCAAACGGTTTCGCGACGTAGTCGTCGGCGCCGGCATCCAGCCCTCGCACGCGCTCCTCCACAATCGCGGAACCTGTCACCACCACCACCGGTAAATCCGGCTTTCGAGAACGGATGTTTCGCAGCACCTCCAGCCCTCCCGCTCCCGGAAGATTAAGATCCAAAAGAACCAAGTCGAACGCCTGGTTCGCGGCCAAACGTTGCGCCTCGGTTCCATTAGAGGCCAGTTGCACGGCAAACTGCTCTTGCACCAGTCGTTGACGCAAAAAGTCAGCGAGCGGCGCGTCATCTTCAGCGATAAGGATGCGCATCGGCACACTCGGACAGCAAAATTTGGAAGGGGGGATAAGTGCAGTGTGAGGTCACTTAGAAAAAGTGTCAAGCCAGCTTCGCAGCGCAGTGGCGCAAACGTCATCAAGCCACTTTGGAACGGCGGCCTGGTCTATCCTGAGCCGCAAAGGCCGCTGCTTTTACGCAGTCAACCTCAAACGCCAGACCACCGCGACGATTGCCCTGCGCTCCCAAGCAACATTCCTGGCATAAGAAAAACCATAAGTGCCGAACGCGCCAATCTCCTATCGCAACGCCACCTTCAACCTCTTAGTAGTCCTCAGCAACTGCTTCTTCAACCCTTCCACCTGCTTTGCAATCTCCTCCAGCTCTTTCTTCGCGACGATCCCCGCCTTAGCCACCTGATGCGCCTTGCGATCCGCTTTCCCTACCGCCTTGCCAATTCGCACCGCCACCCGCGTCAACCTATCTTTCCGAGCCATCATTCCCTCCCTCAACAGCCGCCGCCATCCTATACCCCAACAACTTCCCCGCCAAGCGATGCGTCTCGTCGAATCACAAAAAAGGTCTCACCGATTCGGTGCGATCGTCTCACTGCACCCATTTGCAGCCGAGGTCAGCACATTATTCTCGGCTTGTAGCAAGCAATCGTATCGCTGGCCGCGCGTATTGGAAAAGCTATAGTGTTGCGAACTCTTCTGGCCAGTATTCCCAGTGATATGGAACGAGGAATCCAGATCCAAGGTGTCAATCGAATCCACCTGGTTGCTGGTGGTGCTGGCAAAAAACGGCGTAAGCACATCATGGTTGAAGCGCTGAGAGGCCTCGGCCAACTGAGTCACCGAGCCGTTCGCGGCGAAGTTTAGCGTGAGGTTCAGCGTCAAAGGATAATGAAAACTTTCGCCGACCTCAAAAACAGCAGGTCCGCGTCGCGTGCTCGTTGTCGACGTAACGTCCGTCGCTTGCGCAATGTTCTGCACGTAGGTGGATGCGTTGATGGTAAAGCTCTGGACGTTGTTGAAATTGACTGTCTGGCGCACCTCAGTGTTTACCCTTCCGTGCGACGTGTTTACAAAGCCGGCTACCTTGAATTCTCGCGACGAACCTGTCGTCACGGTTCCGCTAACGTTACCCGAAGCATCGGTCTGCAAATTCTCTTGCACGGAAGGATTCGCGCTACTGATGGTATTTGCGGTCACTTCACCGCTAACCTGTTGCGAATCGCGATCCAGGTATACGAGCAAAGTCGCCGTCGCGGTGAAATAATTATTGGCATTGAAGACGCTGAGCGCAATCGTGTGCGGCTGGCCGTTGCTGAGAATCCCGGCAAACGGGGTCAGGTCCACCCGGTACGGGACGAAGTTCAGCGCCTGCACTCCAGGTATCGGCTCCCACAAGAACGGATCGACGCCTCCCGTGTAAATCCAGGGATACACCGGTGCAACACCGGCGGGCTGTCCATCAATGCTGACCTCTCCCTCGCGAAAGGCGGTGCCACCGCAGCTCTGCAGTTCGATGGCAACATCGTTCGGCACGCACGAATACCAGAATTCATCGCCGATCTGGCTTTGCGTAATGACATCCAAGTAAGCCCGCTCGACATTCAGAGGGAGAGTGAACGTAGTGGCCAATTGATCCGTCGGCGTGAATAAGAACGCAGGCTCGTTCCCATTAGCTTGCCTCAGTGGGTAGACTGCATCGGCAGGCCGCCCCGCATCGTCGCCGTTTTTCTTGCCGTGCGCCTGGTAAAATTCCAGCGTTGCGCTGCCGGAAATAACGCCGGTGAAGGTGCTGTTCACGATGTTTCCCAGAATCACGTTGCCGGACTGCGGGCTCTTAAACAGCGCGCTGTAGTCGGTGACGTCGCGCTCGACGTGCCACGCCGGCGCGAGATTCTGCCGCGGCTCGGGCGTGGTCCCAAAGTAGAGATTTACGAATGCCAGGTCGACGATCGCTGTGCGATCGAACTGTCTTCCCGCCGTGACGTTGAAGTCCGCCGTGAACACCACCTTCTCCCAAGGGCCAGGGCAAGCGGCAGGCGGCGTGAACTGATAGCTCTGCACATTAAAATTTACGAATTGAAAATTGGAAAAGAGTTGAACCACGCAGGGCTGCTCGTGCGGGCGCGCCACTAGCGGATCGGCCGTCACCGTGTTGGAGGAACCGATCGGAAAGGTTCGGTCATCGTTTGCAGGCGCCGCCTTTGGCGTAGCAGCGGCACGAATGGGCAGTGCGATGATTGCTATCGCCGCCAGCACGCAAATCACAGGGAATTTTGCAGTTTGCAACATGATCAGGCTCCTCGGCGGAAGGTCTAACTCGTGGTATTGATGCGCGCTGAAGCCAGGGGACCTATGGCTCAGGCGCTTTGCTATCGGCCAGCGGCGATCCTGTACTGGGGTGAATCGCCCCGGAAGGCGAGCGGAGTATAGGGACGGAGACTATTCCTGTCAAGCCCAAACGGGAGGTCAGGAAGTGAAGGTCCACCCTGACCGCAGTAGCGCTTGATGCCCGTGGGCATGGGGCAAGAAAAGAGTGACGCACTCTTTGCAACCGGCGCAAAGGGTAGGCCACCCTCCGGGGTGGCGGGTATCTCCTCCGGTCTCAATCCAAAAGGACATTTGCGTTAGAATGCTGCTCCTGAAATCGTAACGTTTCGCCGCTCTAATCGTTCACTATCTGTAGCTCTGGAGACTTCATGCGCCTCATATCCCAGACTCCTTGGTTGTTAGCTCTTGGCCTTTTTCTTGCCGTGACATTGCCTCATTCCAATGCAAATGCCCAGAGTCTCGACGCTCGCCGCCAGCAATTCAAGCAACTTCTCGCCGACGAATGGGAATATGAAATGCGCGAAAGTCCGGAGTTTGCCACCATCATTGGCGACTACCGCTACAACGACCAATGGAGTGACGCCTCACTTGCCCACGTCCCACAGCAGAAACGCGATCTGCAGCAGTGGCTCTCGCGTTTTCAGGCCGTCGACCCTTCCGGTTTTCCCGAGCAAGAAAACCTTAGCCACTCCCTGATGCTCCGCAGCCTCCGCGAGCGCATCGAAGGCATCGACTTGAAAATCTACGAAATGCCCGTGGACCAGTTCAACGGTGTCCAGCTCTTGGTTCCCCAGTTCGTCTCTCTCGTTCCCCTCAATTCCACAAAGCAGTACGAGGACTACCTAACCCGATTGCATCGCCTGCCGCGTCTGTTTGATCAGGTTACTGAGACACTGCAACAAGGCGAAAAAGACAAGCTGATGCCCCCGCGTTTTCTCTTGGAGAAAGTCGTCACCCAATGCAAGTCCATTGGGACTGCCGTCGGCGACGCCAGTGCATTCGCAAGACCCGTCGCCCAATTTCCCGATGCCGTCCCCGCCGCGGACCGCAAGCGTTTGCATGATGCCATCCTCGCCGCCATCGATTCCGAAGTGCGCCCTGCCTATACCAAGCTCGCCGACTTCATTGCCACCGAATACGCACCCAAGGGTCGAACCGATCCGGGATTGTGGGCGTTACCAAACGGCGACGCGCTCTACCACTTTGCCATCCGGCAGATGACCACCACCACAATGGAACCCGAAGCTATTCATCAACTCGGTTTAAGCGAGGTGTCTCGCATCGAGGGCGATATGCTCGACATCGCCAAGAAATTGGGGTCCTCGGATCTGAAAACCTTCCGTGCCGCTCTCAAAACCAACTCCAAGCTGTCCGTCACATCCAAGCAGCAACTCCTGGACGCCTATCGTCACTATATCGACCAGATGAATCCCCAGCTCTTCAAATTATTCGGGCTTCTCCCAAAGACCCATGTCGAGATTCGCCCGATGCAGGAATACCGTGAGAAGGAGGCCGCTGCCGCTGAGTACAACCAGGGCACACCAGATGGCTCGCGACCGGGCATCGTGTACGTCAATACCGGCGATTTTGAACATCGCACTCTGACGGAAGTGGAATCCACTGCCTACCACGAAGGCGTGCCGGGACATCACATGCAAATTTCTATAGCTCAGACCCTGCCCGAACTGCCTCCGTTCCGCCAGCAAGGCGGCTATACCGCTTATATTGAAGGATGGGCTCTCTATGCGGAGCGGCTCGGTAAAGACATTGGCTTCTATCAGGATCCGTACTCCGATTATGGACGCCTGTCCGGAGAAATGTTGCGCGCCATCCGTTTAGTGGTCGATACCGGAGTGCATTCCAAACATTGGACGCGCCAGCAGATGGTAGACTTCTTTCACCAGCATTCCAGTGAAGACGAACCCGATGTTCAGTCCGAAACCGATCGCTACATCGCCTTTGCGGGACAAGCGCTCGCCTATAAGTTAGGCCAGTTGGAAATCCTCAAATTGCGCGAACAAGCGAAAACCGCGCTGGGCGACCGTTTCGACGTCCGCGCCTTTCACGACGAAATCCTCAATGGCGGCGCGCTGCCCCTCGACGTGCTCGATGCGCGGGTCAACACCTGGATCGCCTCGCAAAAGTCTGCTCCGCCCCCAACCACTCCCTGACCAGTGCCGAAGCCGTCGCGACTTTCATCCTGTCTCGCAGGTCCTTTGCACACCTATCCGCGACGATCGACTGTGCGCTCAGCGAATTGTCACGTTGCGTTCCTGGACTAGCTAAGTCCTGGTGAGTCCGCTTACCGGACATATCCGATAAGAGCGTATACAGCATGTTGCTACTCCGCGGAAGATAGTGATGCATGCCGTGCTGATCAGTCTTGTAGACTGTGCGATAAGTTCTGCACTAAGTGTCTCGTTATCAAATCTTATGAGAAAAACCCTTGGAGCCATTTGCCTCTCCCTTCTCTGCGCTATGTTGGCTGCTGGGCTTTGGCCCTTTAATTTCTTTCCCAGAAACGAGGTAAGCTGGCTAGGGAAAGTGGATGGCATCCAATTTGGCCAAAGGGCGAGAGTACACAGCTCTCGGATCTTCGAGGTTCCCGATCCAAAGGAAAATTTATTCTGCAGCCTTGAACTGTGGTTGCAACCTGCTGTCGGATATTTGAAAGGTCCTGCGACCATTCTCTTGTTCACCACCCCAGACAATCCATTGCAATTCCGGGTGAGGCAAGGACTAGATGTCCTGCTTTTGCGGAAAGATTCCCGCGACAGACGGAACCATCTGCAAACCATTCCAATCGATATTGAACACGCCTTCAGGCAGGATGAGCAGGTGTTCTTCACAGTCACCACCGGTCCCAAGGGCACCTCGGTGTACAGGAACGCAGTTTTTCAGAAGCTCTTTCCCCTCTATGGTTTATCCTGCAAAGATTTCTCGGGCGAACTCATCTTGGGAGGTACGCTAACCTCCGACCGCAGTTGGCCCGGTAAGCTGTTCGGCATCGCCATCTACGAACGGGAATTAACGCCGGAACAGGTCTCGCAGCACATCGCGATGTGGAGCGAGAAAGCGCCTCCCGAAAGTTTCAAGAAGGATGGTCTGCTCGCTCTCTATTCTTTTTCGGAGCGCCAGGGGAGGGTCGTTCACAACAGCACTGCTTCAACGCCTGATCTTTACATCCCGCGCATTTTTCGAATCCCGCGCAAGAAAATGCTGGCCCTCCCCTGGGAGGAGTTCTCTCCCGATCTCCATTATGTCTTGGACATATTGATCAATATTGCTGGCTTCGTGCCCTTCGGCTTCTGCTTTTTCGCGTATCTAACGGAACGTCGATGGAAACGAGCCGCAATGATGACGATTTTGGCAGGCGGAATAGTCGCCCTCACCATTGAAATCCTTCAGGGCTTCCTCATCTCTAGAAGGTCGGGAGTCACAGATATCATTACAAATACAATCGGAACCAGTCTTGGAGTGATGTTGTGGGGTTGGCCGCCTATCCGGGAGTTCGCTGCCAAGCTAAGCCGTACGCAACCAACTCTCCCATAGGGACCAGCAGCGCCTGCGGGCTCAAGCGGTCGATGCAACACCATCTGCTGGGTGGCGCATAAGAAGATTCGGAGACAGCCAAACGGGGACAAATAAAACATTTCGCCTCTCGTGAATCATCACCCTCTCATGGCCCTAGATACCATGGCACGTATCTTACGTGCGACTGAGTGGAACACGCGATGAATAACGCTGTTCAAGAAGTCGAGCAGCATTACCCCGGTCTTGTCAGCTGGCACCCGGCTGAAGTGGTTTCCTGACTTGGCGTCGAGAGGTTTCGCCCTTGAGCCGTATTGCGGGCAGTCTGTTCTTGCACTAAAAAGGAAGCGACTAGCCGAAAGTGTGCAATGAATCGGCCCTCGGCCGGCCGCCCAGAACTTAAGTCGCGTATTGAAAGCGAGTTGGGCGGCAACACGTTGGTGCTTCGGTTGCTCCGATGTACTTGGGATAGTCCCACTACCACCAGCCCATCCATCTCGCTCGGGAGACTACCATCATGGACATGACGTTTGGATTGCGCAACAGACGGATTGTGGCGAATAGCGCCCCCGGAACTCTCTTGCTGGGATTGCTTGTGCTTGGAGTCCTGTGGGTACCTCAAGCGCGAGCCGACATAGTTAGCCTTACGGCCCCCACCACTTGCCCGAGCGTGAATGGGAACGGTGGCAACTGGTGCGCAAGCCCCGGAGTCCCTTTTCACCTGACCTCTTTTACTACCCAAAATATTACCGCGACGGGATCTTCCGCTTTCTTTGTGATTACCAACAACACGTCGAGCACCGTCAATTCCCTCGACATTCTTTTCACCGGGACTATCGCGGCCAATCAGTTCATCACTTGTGGCGGCGGGAATACGGGTATTCAAGGTTCCGGTCCTGGCAATGGTTCTACAACGTGCTCGGTTAACGGCTTGGTTCAATACGGCCCCTTTGGCACTGGCTCTACGCAGGTGCCCCTACTGAATGTGGATATTCACTGGGGCAATCTCAATTGGGGTGCGGGCAAGACTTTCGACCTGCAGATTTCTTCTTTCGCAAACGGCGCTACCGGCTCGTTTAGCAGCCCGACACCAGTTCCAGAGCCAAACACTCTAAGCCTTCTGGCCGCTGGCCTCTGCCTTATGATCGGCTTCGCCGCTTTCCGCAAAGCCTAGTTTGGCTGTCCCCTAAAAGATCGTAGGTGGTTCTTCTGGGGCGAACGGTTGATATCTGAAACGCCTTTTTCTTCTCCGAGAGTTGCGTGGATTTTTACCGAGGCGCTGCGGATTTTCCGCCGCTGGATTCTTTCTGTTCCTCCCCGTCCGCAAGCCACTGAATCCACAGTCTTTAATTTCTCACTTGGCAAATAGTAACGGATGCGATGCCTTATGTCCTTAAGGCGGAGGAGGACCGCGAAAGCGAGGTTTTTTGTCCGCTGTCTCCACCGTCCTTCCCGTCGTCTCCAGACGCGAGATCTATCGACCTCTGCCGATTCCCATCTTCGCACTACCCGCTACCCACCACTCACTACCCACCTTTCGTCGTCCGGCGCCTGCCCCGACCCGGTCGGCCGTTTTCATACACTTACGAATTGCCCCCCCCGCAGATCGACTTGCTGGTTCTTTAGTTTCAAGCACTTACGAATTGTTTTCCCCGCAACCCTTTTGTTTTGATAATCATCTGCGTTGCCCTATAGTATTTTCCGCGCTCCGTCCGGACTCAACGTCCTCTGCGCCTGCCCGTCCGGCAGGCGGGAACTCAGTGGTGAACAGGCCCCTAACCCCTTGATTGACATACTCTTGCGAACTCTTTGTCGCCGCCAAAAACTTAACTCCTTTGCAATCAAATAAATCCACACTCTTTCAGCAAAATACCGGGGGTGGGGTATAGGATGATCCGCTCTTAACCTTTAATAAGGGATTATCGAGGCTCAGCGCGGCGTGGCCGCGCCCCTCACTTCGACTTTCAACTGTTGGCTATCGACTGATTCTACGTTCGGCGTTCGCGCCGGTCGTCGGGAGCGGCGGCTATGCCCATGCGGCGGAGTTCGTCGGCGTAATACTTGCGATAGAGGACGTCCCACTCCTCGCTGCCTTCGAGGATCTCTTTTTTCTGCGAAGTGATGCGCTTGCGCACTTCGGCGTCCGCCTTTTCTTCTTCTTTCAGCGTGGCGGTCAGGATCTGCACAACTTGCTGCCGGATAGTGTCGCGATCTTCGACGAATTCCACTTCGTCGCTGGAAACCAGAATGTCGGTGATCTGATGCGACAAGCGAATCACTTTTTCGCGCGTAAGTCTCATGCGAAGAATCCTGCCTTCGCAAACCGAGCGAAACTCGAAGATTCGGAGGGGAGAAATTCAATCTGCAAAGGAGCGATTGGCAAAAGGGTTTTTCGCGGCGCCCTCAACGCAGCACCAACTTACGGTCGCGCGCCAGTTGCGCTTTCACCTTTTTGTAAATCTCCTGATAGGAAACGCCTGTGCGCCGCATTTCATCCTGGTGCTGAATCAAAATTTCGCGCACTTCATCGTTCAAACGGTCCTCGACGGTCAGCTCTTCCATCATGCGCTGCCGCACACGCTGGGTCACCCCTTCCGGCGCGTTGCATTCAATCTGATTGCCTTCGATCAGCCGCTTGACCACTTCCGACGCCATATGGCCGACATAATCGCGAACCAGCAGCATTCCAGACGCGTCCTTTACCTGACCGTTCTTTGTAATTTCAGGGAAAAGCAGTTTACTGGCAGCCCCGCCAAAGTGCAACTCGCGGCGCCAAATCGCGCCGCATCCCACACACAAGAAACCCATGACAACGCAGGCACAAACTCTGCCCACCGTCGCAATGCGTTGACCCTCTGCCGCTTCCATGCGTTGACGCTCTGCGCTCGTTCCTGTACGATGATTTGCAGCGGGCGGTTAGCTCAGTTGGTTAGAGCGCCTGCCTTACAAGCAGGAGGTCGCAGGTTCGAGTCCTGCACTGCCCACCATTCGCGACATGCGCAAGCGTCGCCCATGAGTTTCACACACCGCGGGGATGTAGTTCAGTTGGTTAGAACGCTGTCACCTTCACCAACGCCATTCACTTTGAATACCTGCATTGGCAGCTTAGGTTCGCCAAAAGAACCCAAGGACGGAGATTTACTTCACGTAACAACATTACGACATTTCGGGCCTCTCCACATTTTATTCATTTGAGTCGAAACTTAGACCAAGTATCGCCCATCTATCTGTCATAGGCCTCGAGCGACGAACTTGCGGAGGAGGTTCAACCACGTGAACATTCTCGGAAGTGCGGCAGCATCTTCAAGACCTCCGGCGGGGAGGCAGATTTTGGTTCCCCTGCTGTCGATTACTCTTTTGTTCGGGGCTTGGCCACAGAACCTGCAGGCCTATCAAGATCAAGACGCGCAAGCACCCCCGCAGCCCTCACAGGCGCAGCCCTATGCGCAACAGACTCCCGAACAGTTGCAACAATTAGTGGCCCCGATCGCGCTGTACCCGGATTCGCTGGTGGCGCAGATCCTAGCGGCATCCACATTTCCCGAGCAAGTTGTGGAAGCAGACCGCTGGGCGCAAGCGCATCCTGATTTGCGGGGCGAGGCGTTGGGTCAGGCCGCGGACAGTGAGCCCTGGGATCCCAGCGTCAAGGCGCTCACTGCATTTCCATCCGTGCTTGGGAATATGGACAAAAACCTTTCCTGGACGTCGTCCCTGGGCGACGCTTACTACAACCAGCAACAAGATGTTATGGATGCAATCCAGGTGATGCGCCAGCGGGCGCAAGAAGCCGGCAATCTCAAGAACACCCCGCAGCAAACGGTGACGGCACAAGGCTCGACAATTGTGATTGAACCTGCCAGCCCGGAAGTGGTTTACGTACCTGCTTATGATCCCTGGTTGGTTTACGGAGGTCCCATCGTGGCGTGGCCGGGATGGTACCCGTATCCGGGAATTTGGTATGACGGCCCATACCTTTCGTTCGGAGTTGGATTCGGAATCGGATTCTTCGGAGGATATGGCTGGGGCTGGGGTCATTGGGGATTTGATTGGCACAACCGATACGCGATTTATAACCACGACAGGTATTACTCGCGAAGCCGCACGTTTTACAACCGAAACTACTATTACCGTGGCGGCGAGCGCGACGGATTCAACGGCAATCGTGGCGGAGATCGTGCCCGCGCCAATGTTGGGAACAGGCCTCCCAGCGAGCGTGGTGGAGAAGCCAACCGTCCCGGCGCGGAGCCCAGGCCATTCAACGGAGACCGCCAGGCGGCGCGAGGATACGCGGAACCCCGTGGTCAAAGCGGGACCCGCTCAAGCGCCATCAGCGGCTACGACCATGGCGGACAGGAGAGAAGCTTTTCTTCACGCGGAAGCGCCAGCATGGGCGGAGGGGCGCGTGGCGGAGGAGGGCGCGGCGGCGGTGGCAGGCATTGATCATCAATTCGCCGTTCGGTTCCTGGTAGTTGGTAAAACCTAGAGTTGGAGAAAAGTGCTATGCGGCAAAAAAAACGGAAAGACAACAGATTCGATTGGGGCACTTTCTTAAGACTGGCCGTGGTCACTCTCCTTTTAACGGGCGGCTTCGCTACACGTTCCATAGCCCAGCAACCGGGGCAGAAAACATTTTCATCCCCGGATGAGGCCACGAACGCCCTCGTCACGGCGATGAAGAACAATGACGAAAAACTGACGCTCGAAATCCTTGGACCGGATGGGAAGCATATCGTCTACTCCGGCGACGAGGTCGAGGATGCCCAGAATCGGGCGAATTTCGTTGAGCGATATCAGGAAATGCACCGCCTGGTGAAAGAACCGGACGGATCGGTGGTCTTATATATCGGTGCGAAGAATTGGCCCACACCCATACCCGTCGTGAAAAAAGGCAATGCGTGGTTCTTGGACACGGACGCGGGGAAAAAGGAAATCTTGTACCGGCGCGTCGGCCGGAACGAAATATCGACGATTAAGGTTTGCCAGGAGCTGGTGGCGGCGGAAAAGGAATACTACGCCACACAGCAGAACGAGTACGCCAAGCAAATCTTTAGTGATGAAGGGCAGCACAATGGCCTTTATTGGAAGGCCCCCGATGGCCAGCCTCAGAGCCCCATCGGGCCGCTGGTAGCGTCGGCGGTTGCCGAGGGCTATGTCAAGGGGAATAACGGCCCTCCGACTCCTTACCGCGGCTACTACTACCATATTCTGACACGCCAGGGAAAAGACGCTCCTGGCGGCGCCAAGAATTACATCGTAAACGGCAAAATGACCGGGGGTTTCGCGTTCGTGGCGTTTCCCGCGGAATACCGGTCATCCGGCGTCGTGACCTTCATCGTGGGCCCGGACGGAGTCGTGTATCAAAAGGATCTCGGAAAGAAGACTGCGATTCTCGGAAAGGCGATAAAGGAGTACAACCCCGATTCCAGTTGGCAAAAAGCGGAAGAGCAGCAACAAGAAACAGCCAGGGAGCAGAAATCCAAGTAATCGGCATGCTGTCGTTGGACTCGGTGCGGCCAGGTCGTACGAACTGCCGATTGCCCAAGTAACGAAACGGGCCGAAGTTCCACGACCAATCAATCGTAAGCGATACGTGAAGCACAGCAGAATGCGCAGGCGCTTACGAAGTGACGTAGAGAAGCTTCTGGAGTTTTTTCCTGGCGGCAGGCTTAAGGCTGGCTACATGGCCGCGGAGTTCATAGGGTTGAAAATCTCCCACACTGCCGCTTGAAAGCGCGGGAGCGCGGCAGCAAAATCCGGATCCTCATCCGCTGCCCGGGCCAAGGTTGGCAACTTCTCGCCGATCAAATAGTCCAACGCGTTCTTAACGCCGAAACGCTCACGGATCGTCGGCGTAACCGGTGAGCGGTCATTCGAATGGCCGATTCGCTCATCAGGATTGTCGGATGAGTTGGAATCACGCGGGATTCCTGCGATAAGATTGGTCCACTTTGCACCTTGGCTGAAACACGGAAGGCCGCATGGAAAAGCTGGTTCAAGACTTGCGCTACGCCCTGCGCGTGCTGCGCAAGAATCCCGGCTTCACCACCGTCGCTGTACTTACCCTTGCAATCGGTATTGGCTTGAATACGGCAATTTTTAGCGTGGTTGACGCCGTCCTGTTGAAGCCGTTACGTGCTCCCGAACCCGACCGTGTGGTCATTTTCACCGATACCAACAGGAATGGTTCCGGCTTCGTCGCCGCGGATATTGAATTCAATCTATGGCGCAAAGAGACGAGCGTTCTCCAGGAGGTATCGGGTTATCGGTCTGCTTCGTATTATTTGACCGGTGTTGACCAACCGCAGAAAGTGGAGGCGATGCTGGTTACAGACGATTATTTTCGTCTGTTTGGCTTGCCCATCGCTCAAGGCCGCGGCTTTACCGCGGAAGACGAACGGGGTACCGGACGCTTGTTCGAGGACGGGCATGTCGTGGTGCTTAGCGACGGATTCTGGAGAAGTGCTTTCGGCGGAGACCCTCGCGTTACGGGTGAGGTGATCTCTTTGAGCGGCGATCCCTATGAGATTGTCGGCATCATGGCCGCGCATGTTCAAACCGAAACCGCACAACAGCCGGACATTTGGCTGCCATTCCCCATGTCTCCCTCCAGCAATAATCAGGTTCATTATTTTCAAGCTGCCGGGCGGCTCAAAGATGGCGTCACGCTGGAGATGGCGAACTCGCGGCTCAAGCTCATGACCGAGGAGTTTCGTCGTAACTACCCAAATACAGTCTCAGCAAAGCGAGGTGACACATATAGTGTCCAAAAGATGGGAGATGGCATTGTCAAGGACGTGCGTTTCTCCCTTCTGGCGCTCATAGCTGCTGTTAGTGTTGTACTGCTGATCGCCTGCGCGAACGCTGCCAATCTGCTTCTGGCCCGCGCCGCATCCAGGACGCGTGAGATCGCGATTCGCACGACGTTAGGAGCAACCTGCGGGAGAATCATTCGGCAGCTGCTTACAGAAAGCGCCCTGCTCTCAGCCGCCGCCGCGTTGCTTGGCACGGGAATGGGACTAGCTGGCGTTCGTGCTGTGCTCCGTTTCGTTCCCTCAAGTATTCCTCGCATTACTGCCACCGGCTCGAATATCACGATGGATTGGCGGGTTCTGTTGTTCACGCTTCTCGTCACGCTGATCACCACACTGCTGTTTGGCTTACTCCCTGGACTTTCAATCGCTCTGATTGATCCCAATTGGGGTTTGAACCAGAGCGGTGGCCGAACCAGCTCGGGCTCGATACAAGGCAACGCGCGTTCACTTTTAGTGATCACCGAAATGAGCCTCACTCTCGTCTTGCTGATCGTGGCGGCTCTATTTATTCGAACCTTGGTGGCGTTGCGCTCCGTGGACCCGGGCTTCGTTGCGCACAATGTGCTGACGACGCGAACGCCGCTAGACCCGAAGCTTCTAAAGTCACCGGGGGTACATCAAATAGCTCAGAACGCTTTGCAGCGTCTGGAAAATCTGGCCGGAGTCGAAGCGACCGGTTTGACGACGCTCTTGCCGCTCGACGGCGGTTTCAATAGCCTTCCCGTTAATGTTGTTGGCCAGGAGTTGGATCGAGCCTCTCAGGAATTTGGGCGCGAGATGTTCATCTCGCCCAGCTATTTCGGGGTACTTAAGATTCCGCTGCTTCGTGGACGTATTTTTACCGAAGCCGACGACCTCACTGCCCTGCCGGTGGCAATCATCAATCAAACGATGGCCCGCCAGCTGTTGCCTGACGCCGATGCGATAGGAGCCCAAATCATCGTTGGGAAAGGATTAGGGCCAAGGCTTGAAGAACCTGCGCGCCAAATTGTCGGGATCGGAGGCGACGTTCGCGACAACAGTCTCGGGCTGCTGCCCCAGCCCACCATCTTTATACCAGCCGCCCAGCGTGCGGGTGATCGCTGGGCGGGCGTCTCGGTGGCGTGGGTGGTCCGCACTCGGACGGAATCGCCATCACTCAACGCAGCAATTGAGGACGCCCTGCGCCAAACTACCGGCCTGCCGACTCCTCCGCTCCACTCCCTGGGGCAAGTAATCGAGCAATCCACGGGACGCCAGAGCTTCAACATGCTGCTCATGTCGATCTTCGCGGGCTCTGCGCTGTTGCTCGCGGTCATCGGCATTTATGGCGTGATGGCCTATCTGGTGGTTCAGCGAACGCAGGAGATTGGCCTACGCATGGCGCTAGGCGCGCAGCGAAGCGACGTCCTAAAGATCGTGCTTGGCAGCGGTGCCAAACTAGCCGCTACCGGAATTGGAATCGGCATCGCTGCTGGCTTTGCGCTGACGCGTTTCTTGTCCGGCATGTTATTCGGCATCCGCCCAGCCGATCCCATGACTTTCGCACTGGTCCCGCTCGGTTTGCTCGCAGTCGCACTGCTTGCATGCTACATCCCCGTGCGCCGCGCCATGAAAATCGATCCCATGGTCGGATTGAGACACGAGTAGTCCTTCACGAACGTATTTGTGCGTTGTTCCATACAGTGCGACGCCTAACGCCCTCATCCTTTAGGAATTCACCGGATTCTTAGACGGGTGTCTGGTCGGACGAATAGTCAGTTGAGAGGCTGAGATCCTTCCAGTGCCTGTCTGACTCGATCTTATCAAGAGCGCTCTTCTCGGCCGCCGCGTAAGAGTCGCTTCCGAGCAACAGCCGTAGCGGCGGCTCGGAGAGCGAGGCGACGTGCAGAAGCGCCGCCGCTGCCTTCGCCGGATCGCCCGGCTGTCTGCCGTTATAGCTTCTCTGGAAGCGAACAGCCGCACCGACGGTGGAGTCATACTCTGGGCGGCCTTCGCTCAGTTGGGTGGAGGACCCGGCAAAATCTGTGCGAAAGCCACCAGGTTCAATGATCGTGACTTTGATGCCGAGCGGTCCGATCTCTTTGAACAGCGATTCCGAAAAACCCTCAACCCCGAACTTTGCAGCTGCGTACGGTGCGCGCCCTACTGGTCCGATGCGTCCTGCGATCGAGGTTAGCTGGATGATGTGTCCGGCCCTGCGCTCACGAAAGTAGGGCAGCACAGCCTTGGTCATGATGATGACACCAAATAGGTTGGTCTCAATCTGCGCTCGAAAGTCGACGAGTGGTGTATCTTCAACAGGGCCCACATCACCGTAGCCGGCATTGTTCACGAGCACGTCCAGGACTCCGAAGGATGCAATCGCCGCCTCGAAGGCCGCCTTGGCTTGCGCTTCATTGGTCACATCGAGCGCGACAGTACGAATGTTCCCGGAGTATCTGCCCTGAAGCTCGACAAGCTGCTCCGGATTGCGGGCTGTCGCGACCACGCGATCTCCTGCCTCAAGTACCGCTTCTGTGAACGCACGGCCGAGGCCGCGAGAAGCACCGGTAATGATCCACACCTTTGACATAAATCCTCTTTGCGGTCCATCGGAAGCCAGCGGTCGACGAGACCGTGAACCGTGCGATCCTTTTCTGATGCAGCGGAGCGCACGGAGTCTACAAGGTTCGTCTATTGGTGCGATGCAGCTTCCTCGATCAGACCTGCAACCTCCTTCGGCATGGACTCGTGTATCGCCTGGCTGGGGCATGAAACTTTTTCATGTTCCCGTTCACCTCGTAGCTCGGTGTCGCTCCTAGCTGTTCATTCAATCGATTTATCGGGTTAGTAGAATCGGCACTCACGAAACTCTTTTCCCTTCGCGCCCGAGGTCTCGATGAAACCGGGCGAAATCGTCGATACTCGCACCCCCTTCGGAGCAACGGCCTTTGCCAGCCCCTTGCTGTAAGTAGTAAGGGCTGCCTTGGCCGCCGCGTAGGCGAGAGTCGAATTGGGAAACGGTAGACGATGAGCGACGGAGGAGATATGAATGACGACTCCTGACTTGCGTTCGATCATGCCGGGAAGGAAAGCGCGGTTCAGGCGAACGGCGACGAGCAGGTTGACCTCCAGTATCCTTTGCCAGTCCTCGTCGGAGAGCACCTCGAATGCCATCGGCTCACTACGAAATCATGTTGTACCCCTGGATGGTCCGCGTGTCCGGTAGGTTCGCGGCCTTCGATTCGCGTTGCAGGAAGCCGCTGTGGGGTCAAGCGATTTTACGGAAGCACATTCGCCCCGGTGCCCAGTCGCTTGGGGATTCAGAAGCAATTCGGACGGCATACATTCTGCCACACATATTCGATCTACTGCGAAGTGTGGGACGCCGTGGGATGAGCAATGCGATTAATTAAGGATGTGGGCTGGGAGTTTCAATGCCACTCACTCTTAACTGCTTTGGAATGAATGGCGGGGACGACGAGACTCGAACTCGCGACCTCTGCCGTGACAGGGCAGCGTTCTAACCAACTGAACTACGTCCCCAACCGTGGAATCAACAACTTAGCGTAAAACCTTGCAGAATAAGGCTTTGCAAGTTTCGCATACAGCGCACTGTTTGCCTCGGTTGCCCCTGACTGCAAGCTTTCCTGGCAAAACCTCCTGTAAATCTCCTGTAAAAATCAGTGCGCTCATCACGAGATTTATCGTAGCACACATGGTGAAAGAAGCGAAGTGCTCGCTCTCGCAAATCGCAAGCCGATCGTTACTGGGCTCTCTTTGACAGCAGGAATCGGGTGACTATTCTGCTTAGTGATGTTGCTATGCGGTTCCTCGCCGTTGGGGAAAAACCTCTCGGAGACTACAACGGTCTAGGAGTCCGCTATCCTCAGGATTACAACGGTTGTTTGAACCGTTACGCTCTGTGAATCAGGTGCAACTCCCTCAGCTGAGAGGCGACTCTCGCCGTCACAGCTTATCGGGCGTGCGCAACGCGCGAAACAATGCAGCACTGCACAAGGCGGAGATCGCTGCCCCAAGCCACAAGGCAGCTGAGATCGAGTAGCGTATGGCTAGCGCACCCAACGCGGCTCCCAAAAACAT
>Ga0307478_10000190_pt1 | contig 71661 bp, 56 predicted proteins | sample atmos_gasesECM4C_2_FD_203713 | JGI IMG/M metagenome (GOLD analysis project Ga0307478, IMG submission 203713) | Hardwood forest soil microbial communities from Morgan-Monroe State Forest, Indiana, United States - atmos_gasesECM4C_05 | ecosystem: Environmental > Terrestrial > Soil > Temperate...
TTTTGCGCTGTTCCGAGAGCAAGTCCAGCAGTTCGCTCAGTTCGTTCGCGGCAGGTTCGAACGGCAGGCTCGCCTGCTTGGTCTGCAGCTCGTCATAGATCTTCTTGCGATTCTTGCGTCCGCGCTCCGCCAAACGCACCAAGTCGGATGGGGACTGCCGCCACGCCGGGGCCGCCAGCACACGCGCCGCCGCAATGTCGTCGTAGGGCTTGGCGATCAGGCGCAGGTACGCGATCAGATCTTTTACCAGCGGATGTTCCAGGATGGACAGCCTGGAGATGACAAACGGAACTTTGCGCTTCGAAAGTTCTCGCACCAGCTCATTGCGATGGCCGTGGGCCCGGTAAAGCACCGCGAAATCTCTCCACCGCCGGCCGGCGCGGTGAATGCGCTGGATTTCCCCGGCCACCCATCGCGCCTCGTCCTCGATTTCGGCGAGTTCCACCACGCGAATCTTTTCGCCTTCTGGCCGGTTCGTGGTGAGCACTTTTTTTGGAAAATCCGCACTCGCCGTGTTCATGCCGATCACTTGGCTCGCGACCCGCAGAATATTCGGCGTCGAGCGGTAATTTTCCGTCAAGCTCACGCGAAAGAGCGTGGAGTCTTCGCCTTCGCGCCATCCCGCGAAACGCTCCAGAAAAAGTTTGAAGCTGCCGAACGACGCTCCCCGGAAGCGGTAAATGGCCTGGTCATTGTCGCCCACAGCGAAGATATTCCTGTTCTCGTTGGCCAGAAGTTCCAGCAGGCGCAGTTGCGCGATGTTCGTGTCCTGGAATTCGTCGACCAAAATGTAGCGATACTGCTTTTGCAGGACGGCGCGCCGCGCCGCATCGCGTTCGAGAAGCTCTACGGCTCCGGTGATCAGTGAACCGAAAGATGAGCGTTTCTTTTCCCGCAGCAATTCTTCACTCGCTTGGTAAGCGCGCGCAATTTCCCGTTCGCGGGCAACTGCTTCCTCGCGTTCACCGAGTGTGTCCTCGTCGAGTTGGCCGCGCTCGGCTTCGAGTTCGGCGGCAAGCTGTTTGGCATAGCGGAGATAGTCGCTACTGGAAACGAGTTCATCCTGGCACCGCGAGAAAAACTCGATGAAATCGCTCAAGAACTGCCCCGGCTCGGCCAGCCGGCGGTAGCGGTCGAGTTGCAGCCGGTGCAAATTGCGCCGCAGCAGGATCCAGTGGTCCACTTTGTCGAGCATCACATGATCGGCGTCGACGTCTTTCAGCAGTGACTCGCAGAAGGCATGAAAGGTCTTGAGCGTCACTTCTTTGGCTCGCTCTCCCGCGGCTTTGACGACTCGCGCCTTCATCTCTCCGGCGGCTTTGTCGGTAAACGTCAAACCCAGGATGTTTTCCCCGAGCAGAGAAGCGTCCGTCTCCAGCAAGTGCCGGATGCGTTCCGTGATGACCCGCGTTTTTCCCGTTCCCGCGCCGGCAATCACCAGCAGCGGCCCTTGGCCATGCGTGATCGCGCGCTTCTGCGCTTCATTCAGCTCGAGCCCGCTCTCCCCGAGCGGCTCCATGGCAAACAAAGTGGCCATCGCCTAGCAGGGTAGCGGATTTTTCCTTGAAGGGGAAACGAGTGTTGTTTATCTAATTCGATGGGAATGGATCGAGGTCTCGGGTGATCGAAAAAATAGCCGTTCACGGCATCTTTTATCATGAATTCCAATTCTTCCGGAGTTGTCGCTTTCTGTAGAAATAGTCTCCATCAGACACCCGGCACAATAACCACCATCTGACTCCTGCGTCAGGCGAAATACAAGCTCGGCCCGGTTGTCCATGGTCGGCCCTCTATCGCTGCGACTTCTCACCCGCGGCCACCTGCCGGTTGAACTCTGCCGATTTCCTTTTCGGGATTGTGACGGTCTTCCAGTTTTCACCAGCGAAATGCCGCGCCAGATAAACGATCTGCCCCACATGATACGAGTAATGCGCCACCTGACGATTGATCGCTTGCATGACGGAGTGCGGCTCCGTGCGAATGGTGATCGCCCGCTCGACATCCGCCTCGCTGAGCGGTTCCAGCGCGGCGAAGAGGAGTTTCCACCCGCGTTCCCACATTTCCATTAACTCTGCGCGCGTCTTCGGTGGTTCTTCGAATTCGGTGTCGCGATGGCGGTCCGGCTTCTCCCCGTCGCTGGTCAGAAAATCGGTCCAACGCGAGCGCATGTTTCCTGACATGTGTTTCACGATGATGGCGATGGAATTGGATTCGGCATCGAGCGTCGCGAACAACGCCGCTTCGGGACATTGCACCATCGCGCGCTCGGCAAGATTCTGGTAGTAGCGAAAAAGATCAATGGAGTCTTTCACATAAGAGGTGGTGAATTGGTGCGCCATGCCGCCATTTTCTTCCGTTTCTTCGCGCTGTCAAGATGAACGCGGAGGACTCACAAAGGTGCCACATGACCAATTTGGTCCTGGGCGCAACTCTGCAGAGCAGAGTTCGCGGGGCGCAAAAAAGTTTCAGTGCGGGCTGAAAAAAAGTCCTTGACAATTCGCTTTTTGTTCGCCTAGGATCGTTGCGCTCCGCATCTCGATTACCGCAAGGGAGGATGTCATGACCATTGGACAAATGATGCTTGGTGAGTTCGACCAGGAAATGCAGAACACCCGCAAAGTCTTGGAACGTTGTCCCGACGAAAAATGGAACTGGAAACCGCACGAGAAATCCGGAACACTCGGCTGGCTCGCCGGGCACGTCGGAACCGTACCCGAGTGGATCACCATGACCATCAACACCGAAGAGCTGGACTACGCTCCCGTGAACGGTCCTTCCTACACGCCGCCGAAAATCGAGAATCGCGCGCAGCTTCTCGCCGCTTTTGATAAGGGCAGTGCCGAGGCGCGCGCTGCTTTGGCTAAAGTCAGCGACGCCGACATCATGAAGGGTTGGAAGCTGCTGGCTGGCGGTCAGGAAATTTTCACCATGCCCCGCTTGGCGTGCATCCGCGGAATGTGCCTCAACCACTTGATCCATCATCGCGCGCAGCTCACCGTCTATTTCCGCTTGCTCAACGTCGCCGTTCCCGGCCTGTATGGCCCCAGCGCCGACGAAGCTCAGCCCAGCGCAGCCGGAGCCGCCGCGAACTAGTCCCGGTTTCGTGACCTCGGGGCGCAGCGTGCTGCGCCCCTGCTTGGCACGACTGTACCGTCCGAGCCTCCTTGCTTGCGTCGCGCTATAATGAAGTTCGTTGTTCCGCCGGAGGCTTACCATGAGTACGGAAACTCCCGTCATTCTCTCGGCTGTGCGCACGCCCATCGGAAAATTTCAAGGCGGTCTCGCCGGATTTTCCGCGCCCGAACTGGGTGCCAAAGCCGTTGCCGAAGCGATTCGCCGCGCCGGCCTCGACGCCGAGCAAATTGACGAAGCCATTCTCGGCAACGTCGTGCAAGCAGGACTTGGACAAAATCCTGCGCGGCAAGCCGCCTTAAAGGGCGGTTGCGCGCCGCGCGTTGCGGCGATGACCATCAACAAAGTTTGCGGCTCCGGGTTGAAAGCCGTGGCGCTCGCGGCGCAAGCGGTCCAGCTTGGCGAATCGGAAATGGTCGTCGCCGGCGGGATGGAATCCATGTCCAACTGCCCTTATCTGTTGCCGCAAGCGCGCACCGGCTTTCGCATCGGCGACGCTAAAGTCGTCGATGCCATGATCAACGACGGACTCTGGGATGCGTACGAAAATTTTCACATGGGCATGACCGGAGAACTCGTCGCCGATAAATATGGAATCACCCGCGAAGAGCAGGACCAGTTCGCGTTTGAAAGCCACCAGAAAGCCGTCCGCGCCCGCAAATCCTGTTTCTTTGAAGCGCAGATTCTCCCCGTGGAAGTGCCGCAGAAAAAAGGCGATCCCATCGTAATTAAATATGACGAATCGCCGCGCGAGGACACCAGCATCGAAGCGCTGGCAAAATTGCAGCCCGCCTTCAAAAAAGACGGCACGGTGACCGCTGGCAACGCCCCCGGAACCAACGACGGCGCGGCGGCCTTGATGGTCACCAGTGAGCGCAACGCCTCGCGCCTGGGCAAACATCCGATCGCGCGAATCGTCGCGCAAGCCGTCAGCGGCGTCGAGCCGAAATGGGTGATGATGGCGCCGGTCGATGCCGTGGAAAAATTGCTGACGAAAACCGGATGGAATCGCGATAAAGACGTCGATCTCGTCGAGCTCAACGAAGCTTTCGCCGTCGCTGCTATCGCCGTGACGCGCCAGCTCAAGCTGAATCCCGAAAAAGTCAATGTGAACGGCGGCGCCGTGGCCCTCGGCCATCCTATCGGCGCGAGCGGCGCGCGCATTCTCGTTACCCTGCTGTACGAATTGCAGCGCCGCAACCTGAAGCGCGGCATCGCTGCTCTCTGCCTCGGCGGCGGCAACGCCGTCACCCTCGCAGTGGAACGCTACTAATCTTCTTCCCGAGATTATTTTTGAGCTTGCTGCTCGTATTTCTCGTGATCCGCGCAATGCAAAATCTCGTCGTCGAGCAATTTTATTTCGATGGCCAAGCGGATTTCCTCGGGATTTTTCATAAAGCGGTCATATACCTTGGTTCTTCTAGCCCTCAATTCTTGGCGGACTTTATTCCAATCAATGGAGTTGGCGAACATAAATTATCGGGCCTCAGAAAACTTCGTTCACGGTTTGCCGCGAAAGCGAGTGCTCTCCCTTGTCTTCATGGAAAAAATCCACGCTCATCCTAGCGGTCGGGGGAAAAGTTCTCTGTGATGTAGGTCACTTGGTCGCGTGATGTTTGTGGAATGGCAAGGAGCGCAGCAAAGGTTTCCAACTTGTTGCGCACCCGCTCTCAACTCGTTTCTTCGTTAGGAATTGATCGCAGTCTCCTCGCTCTTGGCACTTTTCTGAACGCTTGAAGCAGATGACAAATCGCTGGCGCAGTAGGAGCAGAATTTGTCCAGCTCGCCGACTTCGCGCTTGCATTGGGGGCAGGCAGGATGCAGGTTGCATTTGCAGTTGGGGCAAAAGTTGAAGCGCGCGTTCACCGTGGTCGCGCATTCCGGACAGGGGTAGGGCAATGGCTCGCGCATCAAGAGATAGATCACCAGGCCGATGAGGCCCCAAGTGGGCAAGAAGACGATCACCAAAATCGTCCAGAGGGCGGAGTTCATGCCGCGGCGACTGGCGTCACGGTTGACGTAAGCAATCATGAAAAGAAAACTCGCCAAGAACAGCGACATTAGGGTCACCAAGCCGGAAAGCGCAAGCTGGGCCAGGACCGGGGTATCCCGTAGTTCGGGCGGGAACATCTCGTTTCCGTTGGGATCGTGACTCTGGGCCATGTTGACGGTTAGTGCGATAACCAACGCGAGCACGTACAGCATGGCCACCAGCACGAACAGCCAGCGCGGGATGATACGCAATTCATTCCAGAAGCGGAGGTTTTCCTTGCGCTTGCGCAACTGGTTCAGCCGCCTTCTCTCACTGAACGTTTCCGCTATTTTTTGCTGATAGTCCGACACAAAGTTCCTCTCTTTCGACTCGTTCTCGCTACCGGCTTTGCCGCATCCAATCGGATTCGCTTCGGCCGCCCAGCTTCTCCATCAAAACGACAACGATGAAGAAAAGCGCTGGAATCGTCCACCACAAGCCAAAGCCTAGCTCCCAAACGAAATTGGGAACTCCGGTGCGCTCTCCCATCCACCGAAACAAACGCCAAACGTAAGGAGCGCTGGCGATTCCAAAGGCCCAAGACACGGCGCAAGCCAGCCATATCGCGCGGCGTTTCGGTTCGCGCTCGCGCAATTCCTGGGCACGCAAGCGCACGCGGAATTGCGTTCGGCTGGCAAGTCCTTCCGGCAGAGCAATGGCCGCGGAACGCATTAGCCGCAAAGCGCGCTCGGTCTGGTGCGCATGCTCGGTGCAGAAGTCGCATTCTTCCAGGTGCGCGCGGAGCCAGGTGCCGTCAGCTTGCGCAATCTCTTCCACGCGCGCTTGGGCGATCAGTTGCAGGGCCCGGTGGTGGACGTTTTCGCTCATGTGGCGATCACCTCAAGCTGGGGCGCAGCAAGCTGCGTCCCTACGAGCCCAAGCGCGCGCGATGCGGGGGCGTTCGACATTTTGTTCATGCTGCACCTCCCTGGAGCGCTCCGCGGAGGGCTTCCAGGCCGCGGTACAAGCGCGATTTCACGGTGGAGAGCGGAACGCTGAGCACGCCAGCCATTTCTTCGATTTGCAATTCTTCCTGGAAGCGGAGGACCAGGACTTCCCGGTAGATGGCGGGGATTTTTTGCAGCGAGACTTGAACGCTTTGTTCCGTCTCCTGGCTAAGCACCTGGTGGAGCGGCGAAGGTTCCTTTTCGTTCGCGAGTTGCAAAGGATGCTCCTGGTCCGGACCGCTCAGCGTGTCCAGGCTTTGCGGTTTTTTGATGCGCTGCCAATCGATGACCAAGTGGCGGGCGATGGCGAACAGCCAGGCTTCAAATTTGGATTTGCCGTCGTACTGGTGGCCGCGCTCGAGAACGCGGATCCAGGTTTCCTGGAAAAAGTCCTCGGCGCGCTCTTTGTTTCCCGTGATATAGACGAGGTAGCGGAACAGGCGGTATTGATACTGCTCGATTAGGCGGTCGAGCAGGTCGGGGTCGCGGCGCTGCAAACCGCGCGCGATGGACTTGGCTTCATCGCCCATCAGCGTGGAAAAGAACAGGGTTGGACCCGGCATGGCCGGGGTCCCCAAGAGGCTGGACCGCTGTGACGTCAAACATGAGAACGTGGCGCTCATTCTAACTGGTATACGGGTGGGGCAGCGGAAAAGACGCAAGCGGAACCGAGAGGAGCGAACAGGGCCGAGGCCGGGGATTAGGACACCCCACCCCCGGGTGCTTTTAGCAAAGCGCTCGGATCTGCTTGAAAACAAAAGAGTTGATATTCCATAGAAGGCAAAAGAGTTTGCAAGAGTATGAAAGGAAAAGGGATAGGTAAGAAAACGTGAAGAGAAGTCATGGAAGGCCCGCCGGGATGAGTTGGGGGGCGCGGACTGGGAGTGGGGGCCGCGTAAAATGCGGAAGGGTCCTGAGAAGGAGTAGACTCGGCTTGATGGGAAGAGGAGGTGGCCATGGCAACGAAACCGATTCCGCAGGGGTCGCTGGTTTTGTTGTGGGCTGGTGAGGACCCGGCAATGCACGCGGCATTGCTCGAAGAGCTGGAAGTGGCGGACATTCCTTTTTCGGACAAGACGCTGGGCGACGATGAAGTGGCGCCGACGGCCGATCCGCTGCCGATCGATTGGAAGCCGCGGTTTGGATTTGAAGTGGCCGTGCTCTCGACCGATCTTGCGGCGGCGCAAGAGGTGCTTGAAAAACTACTGGAAGAGGAGCCCGCCGATTTGGAGATTCCGGCGCAGGACGGAGTCGTTGCGTCGGAGCCGCCGCTGGTGGTGGCAACGGAAACGCATCCGACGGCGGAAGTTTGGCATGGAACGGACGACCGGATCGCGCAGTTTCTTACCGCGGCGATGCAGGAAAACGAAATTCCCATTCACCTGGAAATTGTGGGGGAGCAGACGCGGATTTTTGTTTCAGCGGGGAATGAAAAACGGGCGCGGGAAATTGTGCGGGAGGTTGTAGAAGCCGCGCCGCCGGACTAGGGACGTAAAGGAGGCAAAGGAAGTGAAGGATTTGCTTGGAAAGCAAGATGTTTGAACGCTTCTCTCTGTTGGTCCTGCGTTCTTTCTGTTTTTCTTCTTATTGAGGCGCAAATGGAAAATGCGGCTCTCGGTTTTCGAGTGCATTCGGGATGGGCCGCGGCTGTTGCGGTAGGCGTCGAGAAAGGCGCACCAGTCGTGCTGGCGAGGCAAAGAGTTCATCTCGTCGATACTTTCACATATGAATTCCGGCAGCCGTATCACACCGCGGGAAAAATGCTGCTGGGGCAGGCACGCGAGTTTATTGCGCGAATGCAGGCGGAGGCGCGGCAGCTGGCTTGCGGAGCCGTCCGGGAGATTGCCTCCAAAACGCAAGAGCAGGGAGTGAAACTCACGCGATGCGGGCTGCTGCTGGCTTCTGGCAGAACGCTTCCTGGGTTGGAGAAGATTCTGACTTCCCATGCGTTGATTCACACTGCGGACGGCGAACTGTTTCGTGAAGCACTGCTCTATGCGGGCGCGCGCTGCGGCCTGCGCGAATTTACAGTTAAAGAGAAGGAACTCTTGGGTCGCGCCGGACAGGTGTTGCGTACCAAGCCGGATGAGCTGATGCGCCGCGTTACCGAGCTTGGGCGATCTGTCGGCGCGCCATGGTCGCAGGACGAAAAGTTCGCTACGCTTGCCGCGTGGCTGGCTTCAACAGGTTCCGCGAAGAAACTGCCCAAAGAGGCGATAAGGAACGGTTAGCAAGTTCCGATTACCCGTGATACCGAAAGGTAGCTCGCCGAGTTCCGGGTCATTTCTCTTTGCGCCAGGTCATTTCCACACGGACTGGTATTTCGTTTTTTACCGCGACCGTTAAGAGCGACGGTGGTTCGATCTTGAAATCCGAGAGGGTGGCCGGAATTGTGCCGGATATCTTCGTGTCACTTCCTAGCTTGGTTTGCTCGAAGGGAACCTGCTTATACTTGGCGGTTTGACCGGCAAACTGGATTTCCAAATCGGCATAAATAGATGCTGAAGCGGAAGCTTCTTGGGGCAAACTAGTGCGCACGGTAACCATGGGAAATTCCCCGCCGCGCGTCGCCTGAAGCATGTGAAGATCGCGGTTGCTGTCGCCTGAATCAAACGATTTAACGGGCACCGCTATCAGGAAATCGCATTGTCCGGAGCGGCAAACGCCCTTGCCGCGCGCCGCATGGCTGACGCCATCCGTCTGATGCAAGGGGTGCGACACGTGATAAGTGAGAGTGGATTCCGCGAGAACCCATTGGCTTTCCGTCTGGGCAAGCGCTGGAAACGCCAGGAACAAAAGGGCTATAAATAGTTTTTTGTTCATCAAAGCTCCCGCTACCACTTAAAGGAAACGGATAGAATAGCGGCGCCGTATGCCCCAGCGGTTACGATGGCCACCGCTCCATGAGCCTTCGCAATTCCATGAACCCGCTCCCCTTTGCTTTTCTGATCAAACGCCATGGCTCCCAGGATTGGGGTAAGAATCATTCCTGGGCCGTGAATCCACGCCAGAGCCTTGTGGAGACGGATGGGCCCGCGCGCTTGGGTTCCCGCGATCCTAGGCGCGCGGATGGCATAGTAAGCGCTGAGGAAATACAAATCTCCCGTCACTGAACCAAGTGCAAGATGCAGATAGCGATCGGACGTGCTGGTTTGCTTGCCGCCAGCGCCGGCACCCGCAATGACGGTGGCGACCAGAGGCACAGTATCTATCAAACCGAGGCGCTGATGGATCTTGAGCATGTGAGATCGTTTGTCGAGCCTGGCCTGATCTTGCGCGCTTCCCTGGGTCTGCGTGGAGGAGAAGCCGAGGTCCCCTAACGAAAGCACGGCACGCAAAGTGAAATTCATCCTTTGCTGGGCTTCTGGGGTGAGCGTCACTTTAGTAACCATAGTCGGGAATCCTTCGGCTGAGGCGGAAACCTCGTAATCCCCAGGCAGGAGGTTCGGAAAGCTGTAAAGGCCGGCCGCATCGGCCTGAGTCTCCGTAGATTGACCCGTGGAGACATTCTTGACCGATATTTTGGCGTTGGGAACGGCAGCCCCTGATTGGTTGGTGATGGTCCCCGCGAGCGCGACGGCGGCTTGTGCGCGCAACGGCTCAGATATCAACAGAAGAAGCATCAGAATTCCAGCACCCCGGACCAGCTTCGTCGCTCTCGCTTTCATGGGGGCTTCTCCTTCTCCATCGCCGTGATCGTTTTGCGGATCGAATATGGTACTACGGATGCTGAGACTAGCGGCCGAGATGTACGTGTGAGCGGACAGCGATACAAGAGTTCCAACGGTCCAAACTCAACTGTTGCCAAAGTTGCGGGCAACTTGACGTTTCCGCTGGTTCTGTGTTTCCGTTGGCGCTGGCGTTCTCGGTGGAGGCTTCTTGAATCTTGCTGATATCAATACGGTGGCGGTGCTGGGCGCGGGGACCATGGGGAATGGGATCGCGCATGTGTTTGCGCGGGCCGGGTATAAGGTGATTTTGCGGGACGTGGAGCAACGGTTTCTTGATCGCGGGATGGAGACGATTGGGAAAAATCTCGACCGCGAGATTAAGAAAGGGAAGATTGCGGAGGCGGAGAAGGGAATTGTATTAGGGCGATTGCAGCCGGTTATGGAGATGGGGGCGATTGCGGAGGCGGATTTTGTGGTCGAAGCGGTGCCGGAGAAGATCGCGATTAAGCGGGCGGTGCTTGGGGAGGCGGACGGTATTTTACGGCCGGAGGTGATTATTGCCAGCAACACTTCGTCGATTTCGATGACTACGCTGGCGGCGTTGACGAAACGTGCGGACCGATTTGTGGGGATGCACTTCATGAATCCGGTGCCGATGATGGTGCTGGTGGAAGTGATACGCGCATTGCAGACAAGCGAGGGGACGTTTTCCGCGACGATGGAGTTGGCGCAGAAACTTGGCAAGACCCCGGTGGCGGTAAACGATGCGCCGGGGTTTGTATCGAATCGCGTGCTGATGCCGTTGATCAATGAGGCGGCTTATTGCGTGATGGAAGGGGTGGCTACGGCAGAAGCAGTCGATGCGGTGATGAAGCTGGGAATGAATCATCCGATGGGGCCGCTGGAGCTGGCGGATTTTATTGGGCTGGATGTTTGCACGGACATTATGCAGGTGCTGCAGGAAGGGCTGGGCGATCCAAAGTATCGGGCTTGTCCGCTGCTGAAGAAGTATGTGGCGGCGGGGTGGCTGGGGCGGAAGAGTGGACGGGGGTTTTACGCGTATCCCGCCTAGGTTGGTGCGATGATTGGGGGCGTAGATTGGCGCCGGTAGGAAAAGCGGCGGCCAGCCGCCGCATCCGCGGGGCGAACATAAAGCAAAAAATATGGTTTGCTTTTTGTTCGCCTGCGTGTTAATTTGCCTCTCGCAGTTTTCAACAGGTACCGGGAGTGCAGTCTTTAGAGTGATGTTCTAAGCTAATCAATGAACTTGGGACAAAGTTCTAGGGAGACAGCGCAGTGGCCCCAAAAGGGATGGCGCAAGGATAAACCGAGTGGTAAACTCCACACTTCGTTACGTCCCTGAGGCAGGAGCGGCCCGCAAGAGAATGCCGGCCCGACGGGCACCTTGCTAGGGACGAAGCGCTTTCCCGGCGGAGCTCCGGCCAGCGGCCCCGCAGGTGCGCTCCTGAAAGGTAGGCCCAGTTGCAAAAGGTAAGCCCGTCTGCGGCGGGCAGGTCCAAGTTTCCAATTTCCTCCACCGAGGTGAGAAATGACAGATGAGAAAGAGAAATTGCTGGCAGCGGCGATATCGCAGATTGAAAAGGACCACGGCAAGGGCGCGATCATGCGCCTGGGCAGCCGGGATGTTCTGGTGCCCGTCAGTGTGATTCCCAGCGGATGCTTGTCGATTGACGCGGCCCTGGGCGTCGGCGGATTTCCGCGTGGGCGGGTGATTGAGATTTATGGGCCGGAATCGGGCGGCAAGACGACGATGACGCTGCACGTGATCGCCGAAGCGCAGAAGCTCGGCGGGCAAGCGGCGTTCATCGATGCGGAGCACGCGCTCGATCCGGTGTATGCGCGGAAGCTGGGCGTGGACGTGGACAACCTGCTGGTGTCGCAGCCGGACAACGGCGAGCAAGCGCTGGAAATCGCGGAAACGCTGATTCGTTCGGGCGGCGTGGACATTGTTGTAGTGGACTCCGTGGCGGCGCTGGTGCCCAAGGCGGAACTGGAAGGCGACATGGGCGACCCGCAAATGGGTTTGCAAGCGCGGCTGATGTCGCAAGCGCTGCGCAAGCTGACCGGCATTGTTTCGAAGTCACGGACTTGCCTGATTTTCATCAACCAAATTCGCGAGAAGATTGGCGTGATGTTTGGCAATCCGGAGACCACCACGGGCGGGCGGGCGCTGAAGTTCTATGCGTCGATGCGCGTCGATATTCGGCGGATTCAGGCCATCAAGGAAGGCGACAAAGTGGTGGGCTCGCGGACGCGGGCGAAAGTGGTGAAAAACAAGGTGGCGGCGCCGTTCCGCGAAGCGGAGTTCGACATCGTGTACGGCGAAGGAATTTCGCGGGAAGGGGATTTGGTCGATCTGGGCGTGGATAAGGGCGTGCTTGAGAAGAGCGGGACGTGGATCAGCTTTGCGGGCGAGCGCATGGGACAGGGCCGCGAAAATGCGCGTGTTTTCCTTAAGGAAAATAAGGATATCCGCGACAAGCTGGAAAGTGTGCTGCGGAAAAAGATGGAAATCCCGATGCCCGGGCACTCGAATGCAGCTGCGCCTGGGCCAAACGGGCACGCCGTTCCGGCACCAGCGGAGAAGCCGCCGATGAAGGCTTCGGCAGCGGTTGCCGGCGCAGATGCGGCTAAAGCACGACCGGCGCGGTAGCCAAGTTAGTTGATTGATGTACCGGGGCACCTGCGGCGGCGGGAGCCTCAATTTTTTCTTAATTTGCGACGAGGCACGTTTGCTTGCGCCCTCGGATGAAGTCTCCAACCGGACGAAGGTTCAGGCCCCTGACCTGGCGGCCAGCTAGTTCAAAACAAAGCACATAAGTGAGTACTGGTGCTAGTCGGCTATTGTGCCTACGGGGTCCAAGAGTCTAAAATTATGTCTCATTCTGAGAGATAGTGTTTCTCTTGGGAGCAGAGATTTCCACTCGGGCCAGAGCTAAGTCGCATCAAATGAACGAAGCGCTTAATTGGCCGATGGGATGCATATCGTCTCTCTGATGGGCCCGCCGATAGAGGGAGCAGTGGCGGCAACGTACAGTTTTTGTGAATGTTGGTTGACCCTGCCGACAGTGTAAGGTAAAACTTCTGACCCCAGGCCTTTTTTTCTGTGGGCAGGGCGGGCTGACCGGTCGTCGAGAGAACGGTTGGAAAAGGTGGGAACGGTGAAGCAGTTCGGAAAAGCCAGTCTTGCGATATGCATGGCAGTGGTTTGCGCGATGCCATTGCCGGCAGCGCCAGCTGCCGGAACGCCGCTAAAGCGTGCCCACCGATACGTCACGCGCTACCGTGGAGTCCCAACATTTGCGGATTCCTTCAGCAAAGATGATGCCGCCTACGATGATCCCGTTGTTCGGGCAGCCGCGGTTTCCGCGCTCGGCCGGTACAATGGAGCGGTCGTCGCCGTGGACCCAAGTACCGGACGAATCCTCACTGTGGTGAATCAGAAGATTGCGTTTGGGGACGGCTACATTCCTTGCTCGACGATCAAGCCGACGATCGCCCTTGCCGCGCTGGAAGAAAACGTAATCACGCGCGACACCATGCTCAAAGTGGGACGCCGCAAGTACATGAACTTGACGGAAGCGATGGCGCATTCGAACAACGTGTTTTTCGAGCAACTCGGATCGCGCATGGGATTCGAGACGGTTTCCAAGTATGGGCGGCTTCTGGGCCTGGGCGAACTCGCCGGGTACAACCTGCCTGACGAACATCCGGGATCGTTTCCGACCGCACCCCCGGCTTACGGCGGAGTTGCGCGGATGTCCAGCTTTGGCGAGGGAATCCAGGTGACGCCACTGCAACTCGCGGCGCTTTCCGCGGCTTTTGCCAACGGCGGAACGCTTTATTACCTACAATACCCGCATACCCAGGAAGAAGTTGAGAATTTCACGCCGCGCGTGAAGCGCGAATTGAATATTGGGGCGATTCTTCCGGAGCTGCGCGAAGGCATGCTCGCCGCGGTACTGTATGGCACCGGCAAATCCAGTTTCGACCGGGGCGGCGACGAGATGCCCTTGGGCAAGACCGGGACTTGCGACGACCACACGACGCCATCGAAAATCGGGTGGTTCATCACCTACGCCGACGATGCGCACGCCAAAATCGCGCTGGCCGTTTTGCTGCGTGGGAACACACGCAGCGTCAAAGGCCCCATGGCCGCGGTTGTCGCGGGGCGGATCTACCGGAAGTTACGCGAACAAAACTATTTCGTGGACTCCGCGCATACGGCGGCGGTCAATACCGGGAACTGACGCAACATAGAATTTTTATGACTGGTTTTACGGCGCTGCGGAGTATTCTCTCCGCAGCGTTTCTCGTTTCACGGGACAAATCCCGGCTAAAGGCGAAATCTTGCCAGTTGGACGATTGAGCGCACCGGTTGCGAAACGCATTTGACGGGAACTGGCATGGGGGACAAAACAGTGAAGAGTATTGCTTCGCCAAGCGAGACTTCTCTTCTTCTAGGAAACGCAGCTTTTGACGAGCACCAGCAGCGAGTGGGTTTGGGGGAATCGTGAATCGTCGTTTCTTGTTCTTAGTGTTGTTGGTATGCGTTGGCGGGGTGGCAACTTTGGGGTATGTGTTCCAGCGGCGGCTGGCCACCGCGGCGGAATTCGATCACCAGGTGAAGCTGGCGAAGCAGGAAGCGGGACGGATCCGTGAGCAGGTCGTTTTGCCGACCGAAAAGAGAGTCCCCGCGGGAGAGAATTTTACGGTGGCGCTGGAGAAGTTCGGATTGAGCGCCGAAGAAGCAGCCAACGCCTCGGCTGCCGCGCAACGCGCATTCAATCTGCGCCAGGTGCGTGCGGGGAATACCATCACGGTGGGGCGCTCGGTGGAAGGAACGTTGCGCGAGATCGATTACAAGATTGACGCCGACCGCATGCTGAGGATTGTCCCCGAAGATCTCGGCTTCAGCGCGCAGATCAGAGAAATCCCATCGAAGATGGAAGTCGCCGCAGTAACTGGCCGCGTCGACGATTCGCTTTTCAACGCCGTGAAGGACGCGGGAGAATCCGCGGAGCTGGCGATGGGGCTGGCGCAAATTTTCGGCTACGACCTCGATTTTTACACCGATCCGCGCAAAGGCGACACTTTTCGTATGGTTCTAGAAAAGAAAAAATATGCCAATGGGCAGACGGCTGGGTACGGGAGAATTCTCGCCGCGGAATACGAGAACGGCGGGAAGAAATACCGGGCATTGCTGTTTCATGATCCGGAAGGGCGGCCCGGCTACTATTCAGCCGACGGCAAGTCTCTGCAGAAGGCCTTTCTGCGGTCGCCGCTGAAATTCGGGGCGTCGGTGACGTCCCACTTCAGCAAGGCGCGCTTCCATCCTATTCTGAAAACTTATCGTGCTCACATGGGCACGGACTATGGCGCTCCGGTAGGCACTCCGGTCCAAACGATTGGAAGTGGCCGTGTGGTGTTCGCGGGCCGCAAGGGCGGCGAAGGCAACATGGTACAGATCGCGCATCCGAACGGCTACGAGACCATGTATTTGCACTTGTCGCGGATGTTTGTGCGCAACGGCGAGCACGTGGAAATCGGCAAGACCATCGGCTTGGTGGGGAGCACAGGGCTTTCCACGGGGCCGCACCTCGACTTCCGCATACTGCAAAAGGGGCAGTATAAGAATTTCGAGAAGCTTGCATTGCCCCCGTCCGATCCCGTTTCCAAGAAGAATTTGCCGGGGTTCGCCGCGGTGCGCGCGAAGTGGCTGCCGGTATTGGAAAACCCCGAGCTGATTCAAGCCGGCGTCATTGTCCCGAGCCCGAACGAGTCACATTAAAGCAATCCGTAAATTGCCCGTCACGGCGCGCCCAAAGCAGTGGCGATTATTTCCGGTTGCCCGAGGAGATTTCCGATCCATGAGTATTCGGTCGTGCATACGAAAGGAAGGAGATTCTATTCCTTCGAAAATAGCCATAACCTCGTTACTTTCAACAGACATGTTGCGGCTATTTTCATGGTTCGCTTGTGGCTCGAAAGAACCATGATTTATTCGTAACGCAACGCGACCATTGGATCGATGCGCGTGGCCCGGCGCGCGGGAATCCAGCAGGCCAGTAGCGTGATGAAAGAGAGCAGAGCGGCTACAGATAGATAGGTGAGCGGATCGCTTGGGCTGACGCCGACAAGCATGTGGGACATGACGCGCGTGAGGGCCCAGGCGCCGACGAGGCCGAAGAGCAAGCCCGCGGCTACTAGTTGCGCGCCTTGCCTGAGGAGGAGTGCGAGAATCTGGCGCGGGCTTGCTCCGAGCGCCATGCGAACGCCGAGCTCTTGCGTGCGCTGCGTTGCGGCATAGGAAACTACGCCGTAGACTCCGACGATGGCGAGAAGCAATCCGAGCAGGCCCATGGCCGCCGCGAGCGACGCTCCGAGTCGAAAGATGAAATACCCCAATGTGCCGCCCAACGATTCCTTCATCGTTTGGATTTCCTCGACGGGGTCACTGGCATCGAGCGCCTTTATTTCGTGTTGGACTAGGGGGGCAAGCAATTCAGGAAGCATCGAGGAACGAATCTGCAGGGTACGCTGCGAAGTGAAGTGCTGCGTGAGAGGGACATAAAAGTAAGGTTGCGGGTCTTCAGCGAGAATGCGGTATTTGCCGTCGCGCGCAACGCCTACGATCTCGACGAAGGGGCCGGCATCACTGATCAGACTAAACCGTTTGCCTAGGGGGTCTTCTCCAGGCCAAAAACGCCTAGCCATCGTCTCATTGACAATCGCGACGAGCGGAGCTGTTTCACTGTCGGCGTCTGTGAAAGCGCGGCCGAGGATGATACGAATGCGGAGTGTGTCGAAATAGGGTGGGTCGACGTTGTTGAAGAAAGCTCCGGGTGCTCGTTGACCAGATGGCACGGGTCGACCTTCGACGTAGACCGATTGGTTACCAAGAGTATTGCCCATAGGAACCGACGCGGCGAGGCTGACGGATTGGATTCCTGGGAGCGTGCGAACCTTTGTTTCGAGAGAGCGATAGAACTCATTCGTTTGTATTCGGGTGTAATTGTCGACGGAAGGGTCGAGCGTAACGTTCAAAAGCTGGTTTGGGTCAAAGCCTATGTCCATACGCTCGACAGCGCGCAGACTGCGTACGAAAAGTCCGGCGACGATGAGCAACGTGAGCGAGCCCGCAACTTGCGCCGCCATTAGGTCGCCGCGAACCTTGTGCCGGGCCTTGCCGCTGGCGTCCGCGCGGCCGCCTTGATGCAACACGGTATTGACATCGGCGCGAGTGGCGTGAAGAGCTGGCGAGAGGCCGGCGGAAATCGCGGTGAAGATCACCACTATGAGCGCGTAGACAAAAACTCTCCAATCAAAACCGAAACCCAGCCGAACCGGAATGTTGGAGAGATGGGTGGAGCTGGCCAAGTAACTCAAACTCGCGCCAAGCGTTACTCCGGCAATTCCACCGAGCAGGGCCGTGAGCAGCGTTTCCGTAAGCATTTGCCGGAGGAGGCGAGAGCGTGCGCCGCCGAGAGCGGCGCGAAGGGCCATCTCGCGCCGACGAACCGAAGCGCGCGCCATGAGAATGTTTGCGATGTTGGTGCAGGCCAGCAATAAGACCAGGGCGCCGAGGATTAAAAACAATCCAGAAAACATGATGAACGCATTGTTGGCGTAAGGGATTGGACGCGAAAGCCGCTCATCCATCACCCGCACTTTCAAATCTTTGTCTGTCAAAGGATATTGTGCGGCAAGCCGCCGCGAGACTACGTCGAACCTGCTCTGGGCCTGGGCGAGAGTCACGCCAGGTTTCAATCGGGCAAGAACCAGCATTAAATGCATGTCGCGACTATTCCAAAAGTTGCTGGCTGAAGATTCGTCAAACGCTGTGCTGAGCGGAGCGTACGCGTCCATCTCGAAGACGGAGAACTGTCCCCGGAATTCTTTCTCCATGACGCCGACTATCGTTGCTGTTTTGCCGCCCACACGCGCTGGCTTGCCGATCACCTGCGGATCGCCGCCGAATCTTTTTTGCCAAAAGGCATAGCTGAGGACGACGACGGCTGGTTCGCCGGGGTGCTCGCCTTCTCCGGGAAGGACCAGCCGGCCGAGAGCCGGCTTCACACCGAGCGCGGAAAAATAGTTACTGCTGACGCCGCCTATGGTAAGAGTATCGCTGTGGCCTTCGGCGGTGAAGTTCAAGCGCCACGCTGTGGCCGAGCCGAAGACTTCGCAGATCGTTGCCGTTTGCTCGCGGAATTCCACGAATTGTAGATAAGAAAAACCGAGCGCTCCAAGAGAAGATTCGCCGGATTGAATCACTAGGGCGGCGATTTGCTCCGGCGCGGGCACGGGCAGACGCTGTAATAAAATGCCATTCACGAGCCCGAAGATAGCGGTGTTGGCGCCGACGCCGAGAGCGAGGGTAAGTACGATGACAAACGTGACGACCAGATTCTTGCTGAGAATACGCAAGCCGAATCGTAAATCCTGGGTCAGGTGCTCGAGCCATTCCCAGCCCCATGCCAGGTTGCTTCGCTCCCTCAGGGAAGTTACGTTGCCAAATCTGCGTCGTGCTGCAGCCTGTGCATCGTCTGCGCTCATACCGGACTCGATCTGGTCCTGCTGACGCAACTCCAGATGCAGGTGCATCTCCTCCTCGAGGTCCACATCAAATTGGCGGCGATTCACAAGCATCCTGATCCGCCTCGCGAGTTCTCGCAGCCAGTTCATGTCGGAATTCCTCTCACACCGCTTCAATGACCAGTGTGATTGCACCGATGACGCACTCGAATTGCGACCTCTCGACGGCCAATTGTTTGCGGCCCGCTGCCGTCAGTTGGTAGTACCGAGCGCGGCGGTTTCCCGCCGTTGTCCCCCACTTCGTGGTCACCCACCCCTTGATGAACATCCGTTGCAGCGCTGGGTACAGCGACCCCTCCTCGACTTGAAGAACGTCCTCCGATGTCCGTTGCATGGAATTGGCGATCTCATAACCGTGCATTTTGTCGGGGCGCGCTAGAGTCTTCAAGACCAACAAATAGAGTGTTCCGGGAAGAATCTCATCTCGATACAAATTGCGCCTCCTTGCCATAGTTAGACTATGCCAGTGTCGGAGGGTTTGCCGACTATGTCAAGGCTTTGGGCCTGTTGGCCTCCACGAACAGAGTCATGTCTTAAGAAGCGAAAGACGAGATTCAAAGCGCATGTCGGCAACACGAAAACTGTCCAAATGGGTTGCGGGGTTTCCTTTGGCCGCGCTTCCATCAATAGATGATGGGGAGTTTCGAGAAGTCGGAAGATGTGTTGTCGATCACACGCAGCACAACCAGGGTGCGATCATCGTGCGGAGCAATGCCCGAGCCGCTGTGGCCGTCGGTCGCAGCCAGGATGCGGTCGGCGATTTCGCGCGCTGAATCTCTCGGGGAAATCGTAGAAAGAAGAGTTGTCAAGCGTTCGGGACCAAACTCTTCGTGGTCGGCATTGGCCGATTCCAGGATACCGTCGGAAGCAAAGAGGATGACGTCTCCCGGCACCACGTCGATGGTGGTCTCGTCATATTCAGTGTCGGGTATGAGGCCGAGCGGCACGCCTTCCAGCCGCACGGCCTGCACCTCACCGTCGCGGACCAGCAGCGGATACGGCCCGCCGGCGTTGGCGAGAGTAAGCTTCCGGGTCGAGGCGTCGTAAACCGCGAACAGCATGGCGATAAATCGCGAATCAAGCCGCGCGCCGAGCAGCCGCTGGTTCAGAAGTGCAAGCATACAAGCCGGCCCGCAGGCGTGATCGACAACGATTTCCCGAACGGTGCCAATGGCCAAGGAACCGTAGAGCGCCGCCGCAGTTCCCTTGCCGGAAACATCGCCGAGCGTGAATCCCAAGCGGCCTTGTCCATAAGGCAGAAAGTCGTAGAAATCTCCGCCTAGCTCGCGCGCGGGAACGTACGCGGCCGCCAAATCAAGGCCTGGCACTTCGCGCGCGCCGGTGGGCAGGAGTTGGCGCTGAATCTCCCGAGCCGTGTCCAGCTCGCTGCGCAAGCGACGCTCGCTTTCCCTGGCTTCTTGGTACAGTCGTGCGTTTTCTAGCGCCACGGCAACATAGGAACCCAGCGTCGAAAGCATGCGCTCGTGTTCAAGAGTAAAGGCGTGCGGTTTGGAGCTTTCGAGGTCGAGAACTCCGACGAGGCGGTCACGGAGCATCAGCGGCACAACCAGCTCGGAACGCACGGTAACGCCCGTCTCACAGAGAATGTAGCGGGGGTCGTCGCTGACATCATTGACGCGCAGAACGCGCCGTTCGCCGGCGGCGGTACCAGTCAGACCCTTGTGCAGCGGAACGCTCATGCGCGCCGGAATGGAGTCGCCGCAGCGCCTGGCAAATATGGTTTCCAGATGCTGGGTTTGCTCGTTCCAGAGCATGACGCTTAAAACGTCATAATCCACGATTTTCTTAATGCGCTCGGCGACGCGACTCAGCAGCTCTTCGCGGTCAAGAATGGACGTGACTTCGCGACTGACTTCGTAAAGCAGGGCCAGAGTCTGGGCCTGTTCCGGGTGAGAAAGAAACAGGCTCTGGGGGACGGGATCGGCGTCACCCATCAGAGCGAAGGAGCCGAGTTTTGAAAGGTCTTCCATAAGCGGCGTCGAAACTTAGTCTTTATTTGATGTAGCAAATCTTACGGGGTTGCACAATCGAAATGTCAAAGATGCATAGGAATCGCAGGAAACGCTTGGAAGGGTAGAGGAGCCCCTGTTCAGAAGCGCCTGCGCGGAGCTATTCCCAGCGGGGAGGAACAGTGATTTAGCGAATCGCAGCAACTCAAATTTTGTGCGAGTCCCTTTTCCTAGCCGGCTCTCGGTGAAACAGCGCCTTGCTGCAGCCCCGCAACGACAAGAGGTCCGCTTCCTCCAGTCCGTAGCGCTCAATCGCTGCTTGGTAGCCCTGCCAGTTGAACGAGCGATGGCGCTTGGCCATGGTCCGGAAGAAGCGGTCAAAAAAGTAGAAACCGATGCCGAAGTTGGCGTCCATGTAGCCTTCGTTGTCCACGCTGCGGTGATGGATATCGTGCAACCGCCTGGCTCTCAGGAACCATGCCCGGAGCAGAGGAACGCGCTTCATCCAGAAGTCCTCGATGTGCATCCTGTCGTGCAGGTAGCTGAACATCAGTATGGGCCAGCCGAGCAGCGTGCCAAGCGCAAGCAGCTGGTACACCTGCGGTACGCCCAGCAAAGCCATTGCTCCCCAACAAAACAGGAGAATGATCGCAGAAGGTGCCAGCCACTCGAGGCCTACGTTGCCGACGGAGAAGCGGTTATTCGTCGCGCCGTGATATTGCCCGGCGCGCATGGGTTGGCGGGGCCCATAGATCAGAAAATGGTGGATCAAATGGCCCCGGCTGAGGGCGGGGAATTTGTCACTGTGCAGAAGCCGGTGCAGCCAGTAGCCGGCCAATTCCGCGACAAGGATGGAGTCCACCAGCGTGGCGACGATTCCCACGAATGTGGCGTGAAAGCGTTGGTAAAGCATGAATGCCCTCCTTCAAGTCCTTCTGGCGCTCCGGCATGAACCTGGAAATCGCTCCATGCGATGACCCTACGCAGTGCGGAAACGCTGCACAAGCGACAACGAACGCCAAGCAGACGCAGAAGAAAAATGTCGCATCATGTCGCAGCGCCTTGATTGCTGAGGAGTTGAAAACAAAGGACTTGCAGAAAAGCGGAGAAGGGCGGGGCGACTCAGAAAACAACACAGAGGGAAGACCCCCGGGCCTCCAGCCGAGGGACAGGCCTTACCAAAATCTAAGCGCCGCGCCCGGGGGCGACAGCGCTCTAAGGGTTTTCACTCGGCTACATTAGTTTCACCGAAGCTAAGGCTACTTCACTTCCCAAGTGTCGCCAGCGCGAAGAAGCTTGGCCAAATCACCGGGACCGCGCTTGGCGATGACGTCCTTGATTTGCTGATTCATCACGTCTTCGTAGCGCGGGAGGTCGTCCCAAGCGCGGAAAACGCCGATAGGCGTGGGGAAGCCGGGGCGGTGCTCCATGTGCGAGAGCAGAAAAGCATAGGACGGGCGCGGGTGGTGCGCGTCATGCACGACGAGATCGCTCTCCGTGACACCATTGCCAAGCTGGACAACTTCGATGTCACCGTCCGATTTGCGGCGGATACCTTTATCGCGGTTCTTGCCGAAAACCAATGGCTTGCCGTGCTCGAGTTGCATAACGTGCTCGCTGCGCGCATCGCGGTCGGTCAAGGAGAACCACGCGCCGTCGTTGAAGATGTTGCAGTTTTGCAGAATCTCCACGAAAGCGGAACCTTTGTGCGCAGCGGCGTGCTTCAGCGTTTCTTTCAAGTGCCCCTGGAAGACGTCGACGGAACGCGCCACGAAGGTCGATTCCGAACCTATGGCCAGTGACATGGGATTAAACGGCCGGTCTAGCGAGCCAAAGGGCGTGGATTTCGTCTTCTTGTTGTATTCGGAAGTCGGCGAATATTGGCCTTTGGTCAAACCGTAGATCTTGTTGTTGAAGAGCAGAACTTTTACGCCGACATTGCGCCGCAGCAGATGAATGGTGTGATTCCCGCCGATTGAAAGAGCATCGCCGTCGCCGGTGGCCACCCAGACTTCCAAATCCGGGTTGATGGCTTTGATGCCCGTAGCCACTGCGGGGGCGCGGCCGTGAATGGTGTGGAACCCAAAAGTATTCATGTAGTACGGAAATCGGCTGGAGCACCCAATGCCAGAGACGACGACAAAATTCTCCTTCTTGATACCCAACTCCGGAAAAACAGACTGCACCGCGGAGAGTATGGCGTAGTCTCCGCAGCCTGGGCACCAGCGGACTTCCTGGTCGGTCTGAAAATCCTTCTTGGTCAGAGGCGGCGGCAGCGTTGCGGTTCCCATGGTCGGTTCTCCTAGAGTCCCAGCATCTCTTCGATCTTTTGTTCCAGTTCCGCTTGCTTGAACGGCCGGCCCTGAATTTTGTTCAGGCCGACGGCGTCAACAAGATACTTTGCACGCAGAACCCACAGAAGCTGGCCCATGTTCAGCTCGGGGACCAGAATCTTTTTGTAGCGTTTGAAAATGTCACCCAGATTGCATGGAAGTGGATTGAGGTGACGGAGGTGCAAGTGGCCGATTTTGCGTCCTTTGGCTCGTTGCGCCTTCAAGGCAGCGGTGATCGAGCCGCAGGTCGAACCCCACGCGACAATCAGCAAATCGCCTTCAAGATCACCAGCGGGAAGCACGTTAGCAATGTCTTGGGCGACCGCCGCGACCTTTGCAGCGCGGATGCGGACCATATTTTCATGGTTCAGCGGTTCGTAGTTGATGTTTCCCGTGGGGTCCTGCTTTTCGAGTCCGCCGATGCGATGCTCGAGCCCGGGAGTCCCGGGAACGGCCCAGGGGCGCGCCAAAGTCTGTGGGTTGCGCTTGTAAGGCAGGAAGGTAACTGGGTCAGTCGCGAATTTCACTGGGAAATCCGGAATATCGCTCAAGTCCGGAATCCGCCAAGGCTCCGCGCCGTTGGCAAGGTAGCCATCCGACAGAACAATGACCGGCACCATGTACTTGACGGCGATGCGGCAGGCTTCGATGGCCACCCAGAAGCAATCCGCGGGCGTCGACGCGGCCAGCACAGGAATCGGTGCTTCGGAATTGCGGCCGAAAAGCGCTTGGAGCAGGTCCGCTTGCTCGGTCTTGGTCGGCAAACCGGTGGATGGACCGCCGCGCTGGATGTCGCAAATCACCAGCGGAATTTCGACAGCCACGGCGAGACCCATCGCTTCGGTCTTCAACGCCATCCCGGGGCCCGAGGTCGTGGTGATCGCCAGCGCGCCGGCATACGCCGCGCCAATCGCCGAGGTGACGGCAGCAATCTCGTCCTCGGCCTGAAATGTCATCACGCCAAAGTCTTTGTACTGCGAGAGTTCGTGCAGAATGTCTGAAGCGGGCGTAATCGGGTAACTGCCTTGAAAAAGCCGCAGCCCGGATTTCTGCGCCGCCGTAACGAAGCCCAGCGCCAACGCTTGATTCCCGCTCATGCTTCGGTACAAGCCCGGGGTGAGCTGCGCCGGCGGGATCTCATAGCTGACCTGGAACGCTTCCGTCGCTTCGCAATACGAATAGCCGCCCTTCAACGCGAGCTTGTTCGCTTCCACGAGCAGGGGCTTGTTCTTGAACTTGTCCTCGATCCAGCGGACCGTCGGATCCATCGAACGGTTGTAAAGCCAATAGCACATGCCCAGCGCAAAGAAATTCTTGCAGCGGTCCATGGACTTGGCGTCAAGGCCCAGATGTTCGAGCGAACGCCGCGTGAGCCGCTCGAGTTCGACGGGAAATAACCGGAATTTATCGAGGGAATGATCTTCCAGGGGATTCGAGGTCATCTGCGCTTTGCGCAGATCCCCCTCTTTGAAGCTATCGCTGTTGACGATCAGGATCCCGTTGGCCTTCAGGTCAGCAATGTTAACCTTCAGCGCCGCCGGATTCATGGCAATCAGCACGTCGATGGCGTCGCCCGGCGTATAGACTTCATTCGAGGAGAAGTGCAGCTGAAACCCGCTGACCCCCGGAATCGTGCCGGCAGGAGCGCGAATCTCGGCGGGATAATCCGGGAACGTGGCAATATCATTGCCATAAAGCGCGGCAGTATTCGTGAACTGGCTGCCGGTGATCTGCATGCCGTCGCCGGAGTCTCCCGCAAAGCGTATGACCGCTTGATCTAGCACTTCGCGCTTAGTTTTTACCGGTGGAATTTCTGCAAGGGTAGACATTCTGGTTCCGGACCTCCGCACATTGTTGAACTCCCCTTGTCCCCCGGGGAGTGTGGCTCAATCATCAAAAGGATGAGGCGGTGCGATAAAAGGATGATTGTAGCGGCAGCCCGCCAGGAGCCGACGGGTACAAGGATATCACACCAGCGGAGGCGCGGAGGGGGGAGGGCACCTTCAAGCAAATATGTGTCTTATTTACAAGGACACACAAGGAACTGGCTTGGGGACGCGGCGTGAATCGACGAAAAGATACTTCGGTTAGTGTCGAGGGCTGACCGGACGGCAATTACAAGACATAGGCGACTCCGTATTCAAGCAAATCTCTGTCCGCGCACTTCCGCGAACTAATGATCCTGGCAGGCGCATAGATGTTCGGAGCTTTGGAAGTGTAGGGAACGGCCATTTCCACGTGCGAACCTTCCGGGTAAATACTGGTGCTGAAGAAACTCAGGCCCCCACGCGCCAAATCCTTGACGAGCACAACTTCGTTTCCAAGAGCGGAATGCCGGACGCACCCAACCGCTTCTACTTGAATGCGATCATGCGACCGTAGATTGTGCGTTCCAGGGGCTAAGAGGTGCCGTGGCCTCGGGTGGAGGCCATTGGCCTCGTCTGGGACGTTAAGCTCCGGCAAAGTATGGCCGTACGGCCGGGTCCACGTCGTCCATCCACCGCATTGCGCGCAGATCCGGGAAATGCAGTGGTGGTGGAGGAAAAGATCAGTCTCGAATTCGTTCAGGTAAGACACCTCCAATCGGCCGCAGGCTATGCAGCGGAGCAAAGCCCGAAGCACGGCCTTCTCCCCATCCGCGGCCACCGGAAATACAATTTCCCACAGATTTACAGAAGCGTCGAGCAAAGCCAACCCGAACAAATAGCCCCTGGACCGCTCTGCAATGCGGCTCACGACTCGAGCCATGGCCTCTTTGTCAACACCGACTCGCTGGATCTTGACGATCTGGCCGGCGAACAACTCCCGTTCCAGCGCGACGGTGGCGCCGTGCCGGCTGACGTCTACGGTCTGCCCTTCCTCAAGGAAATCGCTACCGCCTTTCTTCCCATCAGCAGAGACACGAATGGGCAAAGTCAGCAAAACACGATCACCTTGGCGCTGGTTTTTTTCCGAAGCAGGAAAAAGAGCCTGCCCCGTGCCGACAGCGTTCGCGCCAGACCCCTTGCCGGGGTAACTTGCCATGTTGCTCCATCCCCGTGGAGGAACTCTTCTACTTCCCAATCTCGCTTCCGACAAAAACCCTCTCGCGGAGGCCGCGGAGCGAAGCAAAGCGGCTGGAAATTTCCCTGCTACTCTCCGTGGAAGTCAGAGACATGACAATCAGGTGAAAAACGGATTTAGGAGAGAGTAGTTTTACGCAGGCGCAAATAGCAGTGCGTTATTCAACAAACAGAAAACTTCCGCTTGACGTTCGCTTTCTTTTCGCCTAAAGTGCCTGTGGAAATCTTTAGCGAGTGGAGGGGTCCATGGCTCTGACCAAACGGCAAAAAGAAGTTCTCGATTACCTGGTGGCCTTTGAGACCAAGCATGGCTACGCGCCAAGCTTTGAAGAGATTGGCAAAGGTCTCAAGCTCACTTCTCTGGCCACCGTGCACAAGCACGTCACCACGCTCGAAAAAAAGGGATTCATTCGCCGCGGCTATAATCAAAGCCGCTCCATCGAGATCATCCAGTTGCCCAAGTCGGTCAAGGATCAAGTCAGCGATCGCAAGGTGCAGGAGCTACCCTTGGTGGGGAGGATCGCCGCGGGGCGCCCGCTGGAAGCCGTCGAGGAACGCGAAACGATTTCACTGGGCGACTTTGCGCGTGGCGGCAATTCCTTTGTGCTGCAGGTCAAAGGCAGCTCCATGATCGAAGATCACATCATGGACGGAGATTTTGTGGTATGCGAGCAAACGCAGGTCGCCAATGCTGGTGACATCGTCGTGGCTTTGATTGGCGGAGAAGATGCAACCCTGAAGCGCTTTTATCGCGAAGGCCCCGGAAGGATTCGCCTGCAACCGGCAAACTCGGAAATGGCTCCCATCATGGTGGCCGCGAACGATGTCAAGATTCAGGGCCGTGTCATCGGCGTCCTTCGCAAATACTAACTTTGCATCGTTTGGATTTTTCCCCAGAGCAGCCTCAACTGTCGCTCGGCCCGATGGGGCTTCGTGCCCCTATTTCTGCGGATACATTGTTTGTGTCAGAATCCACTGGCGTGCATCAGATGAATGTTGTGGTTTCTCGATAGGCTTCCCCGGAGCGTCGCGCCGGGGAAGTTGCGAAGTGAAGAGGATTCGACGGGATACCCAAAACATTTGAGGAAGCGAACTTGTCCGACAGACGCCAAAGCATCCTGATTGTTGATCCAGACCAGGCCGCGCTCCGCCAACTCGAGGAGCTGGCGCGTTCGGCTGGCTACGAGGTTGCCACATCCTCGTCGCAGGCTGAAGGATTCAAGTTTGTGCGGGATGCCGGCGTTGACCTCCTCCTGCTCTCCGCCGACCTGGCTGACATTCAATGCTGCGATGCCCTTACCGAAGTCAAAGGAAACGCGGCTACGGCGGGTACGCGCGTGATTCTGCTCATTCAGGGTAGGGCCGCGGAGCGGGCGCGCGGCCTTGATCTCGGGGCGGACGAGGTGCTCACATTGCCGTGGGAGCCGGCGGAATTGCTGGCGCGCATCCGCGTCCAGTTGCGGGAAAAACACGCGTTTGATGAATTGCGTGACAAAACTCGCATCGCCGATGAGGGCCGCGAGGTGGCGCAGACGGCTTTCCAGGCGCTGGCCGTCACCGAGAAAATGACCCGTGATGCTTTTTCTCTGGAGCGTGCCCTAAAGATTGGAGTATCCGCTCTTTTTGCGATTGCCCTGGTGATCGCGGGAATTTTTCTGTTGTATTCGCGGCGCGCCAACAAGGAAGCGAACCAGGCTTACGCTGTTATTGCCCAGCTCGAAAGCCGGGCTCACCGTCAGGAACAATTGATGGCGGATACCCGGAGCGCGCGCGCCGAGCTTGAAAAGTCCGATGTAACAGTTCAAAAGCGGCAACTCACGCAGCAATCGGAAGAATTACGCCAGAAAATTTCCGGTGCCGAGCCCGCTAACGCGTCCTCGCTTCAGAAGGAGCTTGAGGAAACTACGGCAAGGCTGAAACGAGTGGAGGCCGAATCGCAGTCCGCGGAAGAAGTGATTCGCGCTTATGCACCGAGCGTATGTCTCCTCCACGTATCCGTTTCTTTCGTCGACCGGGCCTCGGGACGCCCCCTGCGTTATGGGGGGATCAATCCGGATGGCGAGCCACTGCATGATAGCGATGGCAACCCGGTGTATACCTTGGAAGGACGCGCGCCGGAAGTTCGCGCCGATTTCTTCGGAACGGGATTCCTCGTCGGTGAGGGCCGCATTCTCACCAATCACCACGTCGCTCAACCATGGTGGAAAAATGAGGATCTCGCTTCTATTTCAGCGCAAGGGCTTGGCCCGTCCATCGCCGAATTCACTGGCTATTTTCCCGATTCGGCCGCAGGCATTCCCGTAAGCATTTCCGACATATCCGAACAAGCCGACCTCGCTACCTTGAAAGGTGATTTCTCGTCGTTGAAAAGGCCGGTCCTTAAGCTGGATTCGCGCAAGGAAGCCGCGGTCAGCGGCCAGCCGCTGCTATCCCTGGGTTATGCCACCGGCATCAGCGCGATTCTGGCGCGAGCGGGTGAAGATGTCGTCAACGAAATCGCCAAAAGCACCGGCGGAAATCCGACGGAGATTGTCAACGAGCTCCTGCGCCGTAAATTGATTCGCCCATTGGTGACGCAAGGCCATATCGGCGACGTTCTCCCGGACAAAATTGTCTACGATGCGCAGACCACTTCTGGCGGCTCGGGCGGTCCGCTATTCAATCGCGACGGAGAAGTGATTGGCGTAACGTTCGCGGTCGTCAAAGGATTTGGCGGGTCCAATTTTGGCGTGCCCATACGCTTTGCGCAGCCGCTCCTTAAGCCATGAATCCTTAAGCCTTGAAGGGCGGTTTTGTTTTATTCTCAGGCATGCTGCCTAAGCTGCGTCACTGTCCTCAACTGCAATGCTATAAGAATGCCGGGCCGATCGGCTAGCCCGGGGTCCTGGCGACCGTTCAACGGGCATCTTTATCCGCACTTCACAAAAATAATTGGTTCGATCTATCGAAAAAACTGCAACTGAGTCGCTTCGTCGCCATGAAACAATGTAGAATTTCGCGCGGCTGTTTGATCGCTCTCTAGATGAAGAAAATCAAGCCAATCCGCAAACTGCTGGCGGCCAATCGCAGCGAAATCGCTATACGCATTTTTCGCGCCGCCAACGAACTTGGCTTGCGCACCGTGGCCATCTATTCACAAGAGGATCGTCTCTCCCTGCATCGCTTTAAGGCTGACGAAGCCTATCAGGTCGGCGCCGGCAAGGGCCCCGTGGAAGCCTATCTGGACATCGCCGGAATCGTGGCCTTAGCGAAAGAAAAGGGCGTCGATGCCCTCCATCCGGGTTACGGTTTTCTTTCCGAGAATCCGGCGCTCGCCCGCGCTTGCGAAAAGGCCGGAATCATCTTCGTGGGCCCGCCTCCGAATCTGCTCGAATTGCTGGGAGATAAAACTGCCGCTCGAAGATTGGCCGCCGCCGCTGGAGTCCCTGTTCTGCCGGGAACCGAGAATGCGGTCAAGTCGCCCGCAGAGGCGCAAAAGATTGCTCGGGAAATCGGCTATCCCGTCATTGTGAAAGCGGCGATGGGTGGCGGTGGCCGTGGCATGCGCGTCGTTCATGGCGCGGCGGAACTCGATGCCCTACTCGAAGAAGCTCAGGGAGAAGCGCGCTCCGCGTTTGGTGATGCATCCGTCTTTCTGGAAAAATATTTGCCGCGCGCGCGGCACCTGGAAGTGCAGATCCTTGCCGATCATCACGACAACTTGCTGCATCTTTACGAACGCGATTGCTCGGTCCAGCGCCGCCACCAAAAAGTCGTGGAGGTTGCGCCGGCGGCGAATCTTCCGGCAAGTATTCGCGGCGAACTCTGCGATGGCGCTGTGCAACTCGCGCGCAAGGCCAATTATCGCAATGCCGGGACGGTTGAGTTTCTCTACGACGTTGATTCGCGGAAGTGGTATTTCATCGAGGTTAACCCGCGCATCCAAGTGGAGCACACCGTAACCGAAATGATCACCGGCATCGACCTGGTGCGTTCGCAGATTCTGGTCGCGCAAGGTCACCAGCTGCACGATCCGCCGATGGCGCTGCCGAAACAGGAAAATATTCCCCTGAACGGCTCGGCTCTGCAATGCCGCGTGACCACGGAAGACGCAGAGAAAAACTTCGCTCCTGATTATGGAAAAATTTCCACGTATCGTTCTCCAGCAGGATTCGGAATTCGCCTCGATGGCGGTACCGCCTATGCAGGCGCGATGCTTGCGGCCTATTACGATTCGCTTCTCGTCAAAGTGACGGCTTGGGGCGCAAATCTTCCCGAAGCTTGCCAGCGAATGGACCGCGCCCTGCGCGAATTCCGCATACGCGGCGTGAAAACGAATATCCCCTTTGTAGAAAATGTGGTGAACCATCCGAAGTTTCGCGCCGGCGAAGTCACTACCTCTTTCCTCGACGAGTCGCCGGAACTCTTCCGGCTCCCCACCCGCGCCGACCGGGCCACCAAGCTGCTCTCCTATCTTGGCGACGTGATTTTGAACGGCAGTCCGGAGGTGAAAGGGAAGGAGGTTCCAAAAGAGATTGAAGTAGCGGGTCTTCCGGCGGTGCCAGCAGGCCAAGCGCCCGCAGGTACTCGGCAGCTACTACAAAAACTCGGACCGGAGAAATTCGCAGCCTGGGCGCGAAAAGCAAAGCGCTTGCTGATTACCGACACAACTTTTCGCGACGCTCATCAGTCTCTGATGGCTACGCGCGTCCGTACGTTTGACTTGCTCGCCACCGCCAGCGCCGTCGCGCATCGTTTGCCGAATCTATTCAGCCTCGAAATGTGGGGCGGCGCGACATTTGACACCGCGATGCGCTTTCTGCACGAAGATCCGTGGCAACGGTTGCGCGAGCTGCGCGCACGAATCCCCAACATCTGTTTCCAGATGCTTCTTCGCGGCGCCAACGCCGTTGGTTACACCTCCTATCCCGACAACGTCATCATCGAATTTGTCCGCGAAGCTCAAGCCCAGGGCATGGACATTTTTCGCATCTTCGATTCGCTCAATTCCATCGAGAACATGCGCGTTTCGATCGATGCCGCGCTCGAAACCGGAGCCGTTTGCGAAGCCGCCATTTGCTACACCGGCGACATTCTCGACAAAGGCCGCCCGAAATACTCGCTCAAGTACTACGTAGCGATGGCCAAGCAACTTGAAAAATTGGGCACGCACTTCCTCGCGATCAAAGATATGGCCGGTTTGTGCAAGCCCTATGCGGCATTTGAACTGGTGAAAACGCTTCGCGAAGAAGTCGCCCTTCCCGTGCACTTTCACACGCACGATACCAGCGGCATCAACTCCGCCGCGGTGCTGAAAGCTTCCGACGCCGGAGTCGACGTCGCCGACGGCGCCATCGCCGCCATGAGCGGCGGCACCAGCCAGCCCAATCTTAACTCCATCGTCGAAGCGCTCCGCAACACCCCGCGCGACACGCAGCTCGATATCGAGGCGCTTAACGAGTGCTCCGATTATTGGGAAACCGTTCGCACCTACTACCTCCCGTTCGATTCCGGCCCCAAGGCCGGCTCCGCGCGCCTCTACCAGCACGAAATTCCCGGCGGCCAGTTCACCAATCTGCGTGAACAAGCCGCTGCCATGGGCCTGGGTCATCGTTGGCGCGAAGCCGAAAAAGTGTACGCCGAAGTGAACCAGCTTTTTGGCGACATCGTCAAAGTCACGCCTTCCAGCAAAGTCGTCGGCGACATGACGCTTTTCCTGATGGCCAAAGAGATGCGTCCTGCTGACGTTCTCAAGCTTGACGACAAACACGACGTGTCCTTTCCCAATTCTGTCGTAGAACTGTTTTCCGGCGTCCTGGGCGTTCCTCCTGGCGGCTGGCCGAAGAAATTGCAGAAAATTATCTTGCGCGGCGAAGCTCCTCTTGGTGGCCGCCCAAGCGCAAATTTGCAACCAGTGAATTTTCAGGGCGAGCAAAGCTCGCTCGAGAACAAACTCGGCCATGCCCTCCGTCATGACGACCTGCTGAGCTATCTGCTCTATCCTGACGTTTTCACGAAGTTCGACAAATTTCGCCACACCTATTCCGACGTCAGCGTTTTGCCTACGCCCGCATTTTTCTATGGCTTGAAGTCCGGTGAAGAAATCACGGTCGAAATCGAATCCGGGAAATCCCTCATCATCAAGTTTCTGACCACCAGCGAAGCGCATCCCGACGGCACCCGCACGCTCTTTTTTGAACTGAACGGCCAGCCTCGCGAGGTAAATGTCCGCGACCGCGCCCTTCGTGTGGTCGAACGCGCTCATCCCAAGGCCGATCCTGCCGACCCCGGCCAAGTAGGCGCCCCGACCGCGGGCGTCATCAGCGGCGTGGCCGTGCAAGCGAATCACACCGTGGAACGCGGCGCAAAACTTCTCACTCTTGAAGCCATGAAAATGCAGTCCAATATCTATGCGCCCATCTCCGGCCGCCTCGTGAAAATTCTCGTGATCTCCGGCCAGCATGTCGAAGCGAAAGATCTCCTGGTGACCATCGCGCCGTGAGCTCCGGACAGCTCCGTAAACACGAACAATTCCGCTCGCGCTTTCTCCGCAACCAGCGCGACCTCATCGTCTACACTCCGCCGCACTACAATGACCAGCCCGCGCGCCATTTTCCCGTCCTCTATCTTCATGACGGCCAGAATCTCTTCGACGGCGCCACTTCCTTCATCCCCGGGCAGGACTGGCACGTCGGCCAGACCACGGATCGTGGCATTCACGCCGGCACGGTCGCTCCGCTCATCATCGTCGGCATGTACAACACCAAGGCGCGCATTCGCGAATACACTCCCACTCATGTTCCCAAACTCGGTGGCGGCCGCGCCGACCGCTACGCAAAATTCCTCATCGAAGAAGTGCAGCCTTTTATCGATCGCGAATACCGCACGCTTTCCGGCTCGCAACACACCGGCATCGGCGGTTCTTCGCTCGGCGGCCTCGTTTCTCTCTACCTCGGACTAAAGCATTCGCGCATTTTCGGGAAGATCGCCGCGCTTTCCCCATCCGTATGGTGGAACCAGCAAGTGATTCACCGCTTCGCGCGTACCGCGGTGATCGAGCCGCGCCCGCGCATCTGGCTGGACATCGGCACGCGCGAAGGTCCGCGCATCGTGCCGCAAGTCGAAAAGTTTCGCGACGTGCTGCTCGAAAAAGGCTGGAAGCTCGGCCACGATCTACATTACGAAGTCATTGAAGGTGCCGCGCACAACGAATTGGCTTGGGCGCAGCGCGTCGGACCGTTTCTGCAATTCCTGTATCCCGCGCGCGAGCCCGCTGTATAATCCGCGCTCGAGTCTTGCGCTTCCGAGGAGGCGTCGCATGCCGGAGAGCCGGCCTCTCACCATTCTCTGCGTCAGTTCCTACGAAAAAGGCCAGGAATTCATCCGCACCTGCAAAGCGATGGGCTGCGTCGTTCTGCTCCTGACCGTCGAAAAACTTCGCCACGCCGATTGGCCCTTCGAATGCCTCGACGAAGTCTTCACGATGCCCGAAGACCTTCCGCTGCAAAGTTTGATTTATGCCGTAAGTTACGTGGCCAGATCCCATTTCATCGATCGCATCGTTGCTCTCGACGAATTTGACATGGAGAATGTCTCCGCCCTCCGGGAGCATCTTCGCATTCCCGGCATGGGCCTCACCACCGTTCGCTACTTCCGCGACAAGCTAGCCATGCGCGCCCGCGCTCGCGAAGTTGGCATCCTCGTCCCCGAATTCGTCCCCGTCCTCAATTACGACCAGCTTCGCGAATTCATGTCCCGCGTTGCCAATCCCTGGCTGCTCAAGCCGCGTTCGCAAGCCTCCGGCATTGGCATGAAGAAGATTCATTACCCCGACCAGTTATGGCACTGGCTCGACCAGCTTGGCGATCAGCAATCGTTTTATTTGCTCGAGCAATTTGTTCCCGGCGCGGTGTTTCACGTGGATAGTATTGTTTCCGACCGGCAAGTGGTTTTTGTCGAAGCGCATGCCTATGGCACTCCGCCGCTCGACACTTCTCATCAAGGCGGCGTCTTCACCACAAGCACTCTTCCTCGCGAAGCCGAAGAAACCAAATCGCTCTTCGAAATCAATCGCCATCTGCTCGAAGGGCTCGGCCTGCCGCGCGGAGTCACTCATGCCGAGTTCCTCCACTCCCAAGCCGACGGCAAATTCTATTTCATCGAGGTCGCCGCACGCGTCGGCGGCGCCTACATCTCCGATGTCATCGAAACCGCTACCGGCGTCAACCTCTGGCGCGAGTGGGCGCGCCTCGAAGTTGGAGCCGGGAAGCAGCCTTACCAGCTTCCCCCCTTGCGGCGCGACTACGCCGGAGTCATCCTGTCTCTCGCTCGCCAAGAACACCCCGACACGTCCGCATACAGCGATCCCGAAATCGTCTACCGCGTCACGAAATATCACCACGCCGGCTTCATTCTCAAATCCCAAAGCCCCGAACGCATCCAGCAGCTCCTCGATTCCTACGCCACCCGCTTCCAACGCGATTTCGTCGCCTCCCAGCCGGTCCCCGAGAAACCAAGCTCCTAGCAGTAATTTGCCTTGGGGAGTGATGCGCGCTGCCTCGAATCCATGAGTAGAGGCTCCAGGTCTAAAATCCGAGTCAGGAATGGCGTGACAGAAAAGTTGTGCTCGGCTTCGAAGGGTTGGAAGCCCAGGGGCACGGATCACCCGCCCCCCACTCCGCGTTACATTTCCCCCGCCTTCCCGCACCATCCGTCCGTACTGCCCACCCAGCCCCGCTTCACCTGTCCCAAAGTCTAGTTACTGTCTGGAACGATGCCCTTACACTTTGTTTGCCGCGAGCATTTCCGAGGAATACAGTTTGCAGTACCCCGGCCGGAAATCTGCATGGGGTCGTGAAGCGCCTTTGGGAGGACCGATGTGGGGCAATAAAAAACCGGATGCACCGCAAGCCGGGCAACCGGAGTACAAAAATTTACCAACGAATCAGCCGTCGAAGCCCGCTTCGGCGACTTGGGAGGATAAACCCGCGATGAGTACAGATGCGATGCGTCCATTGGGTGCAACCGCCGACCGCGCCACGGCGCGCCTCGGGGCCAGCCTGCAAGTGAAAGGTGAGATCTCCGGCAACGAAGATCTGTTGATCGACGGATCGGTCGAAGGACTGATCACGCTCGATGAGCGGAAGCTGACTGTCGGGCCCTCAGCTAAAGTAACCGCCGACATCATTGCCCGCGAGGTGGTGGTGTATGGCAACGTGAAGGGCAACCTTCGCGCGAAGGACAGAATTGAAATCAAGAAGGATGGTTCGGTCAATGGTGATCTCACCACTTCCCGCATCATGATCGAAGACGGCGCCTACTTCAAAGGCTCCATCGAGATCGACAAGAGCCCCGAAAAGGAATCCGGCGGCCACTCTTTTGCCCGCACTTCCGCAACAGCCGGCGCAACCGCTGCCAAAACCATTTAGCTTTCGCTTTCCTTTAGCGACTGATTTCTTCAAACGGTTTCTCGAACGGCGTCCTGGTACGATCGGGACGCCGTTCGTTTGTTAACTCCAGGGGCGCAGCATGCTGCGTCCCGCATGCCCGGGCGTAAACAAATGACGGTCATCCGGAGGTTTGACGAAGTCGAACTCCCAGGATCTCAATCGTTCCGCACCTCGTCCGAAACATACGGCTGAAACTGTCTTGGTTAGCTACCTCTTTGATTCTCTCTCCGAGTAATTATTAATGTGACATCCGTTTGCGGCTCCTTCTAACCTTTTCGCCCTACCCTCATCCAACAAGAAAACGATAAAATAATCCGGCTGGCCGCTAGGTCCGTAGGAACATCGCGCGAGTTAAAAAGAGGTTTAGATGGAAACGCGAAAATTAGGAAATTCCGACATCAAAATTACGCGCCTCGGCTTCGGCGCTTGGGCCCTCGGCGGGGGCGGCTGGGAATTTGCTTGGGGCCCCCAAGACGACGCCGACTCCATCGCCGCGATTCATCGCGCGCTCGAATTGGGCGTCAACTGGATTGACACTGCTGCCGTCTACGGCCTGGGCCACTCCGAAGAAGTCGTTGCGCGCGCGCTGAAGGAATGGCGCGGGCCGCGGCCTTACATTTTCACCAAATGTATTTTGCGCTGGAACGAGCAAGGCAAGGTTTACAAGGAATTTAGCTCCGAATCCATTCGCCGCGAATGCCAAGACAGCCTTCGCCGCTTGCAAGTCGAAACGATTGATCTTTATCAAATGCACTGGCCTCCGGACGAGGGCCAGCCGGGCATCGAAGAAGCCTGGAAAACGCTCGCCGCCTTGCAAAAGGAGGGCAAGGTCCGCTGGATGGGCGTTTCGAATTTCAACGCCGCGCAAATCCAGCGCGCCGAAAAAATTGCTCCGGTCACTTCGCTGCAGCCGCCCTACTCCGTCATCCGCCGCGCGATCGAAGCCGAGACTCTTCCCTATTGCTTAAAGCGCGGCATCGGCGTGATCTCCTACGCGCCCATGGCTTCTGGACTCCTTACCGGAGCCATGACCCGCGAACGAGCCGCGGCTCTGCCGGTTGATGATTTTCGGAGCCGCAATCCGGAGTTCAGCGAGCCGCGCCTCTCGAAAAACTTGGAACTTGTCGAGCGCCTGCGCGCGGTCGGGGCGCGCCACGGACGCACTCCCGGTGAAGTGGCCATCGCGTGGACGCTGCGCCATCCCGCGATCACCGGCGCCATCGTCGGCGCTCGCAACGCCAAGCAAGCGGAAGGCGTCATGCGCGCCGGCGAACTGAAGCTCACCTCCGAAGAAATCGCCGAGATCGAAGGCGCCGCGGCCGCTGCCACCGCGCGCTGACTGAGTCGGCCCGTCTCCCCAACCGCCGCAGTCCCAAGGCCGCCGCGGTTGTCATCCGGAGCGAAGCGAAGCATCTCAGCTGGCCCGGATCAAATTCTCGACACGGAGCGCCGCTACGCCCGCTGGTAGTCGGGCCTCCAACTCTTGATCAGTTGCTTGATGGCCTTGCGCTTCGCCAGCTTTTCGTCCAGGACTTTTCGCATCAGCGCCGGCAACTCCGCATCGCTCGCAAACCGTAGCGACACAATTTGATCGATCGTCAGGTCGCACGTTCTGGCTTGCAGGTCCGCGGGTAGCATCTGAGCGTAGCGCAGCCGCTCTTCCAAACGAATGACGCGGTCCTGCACCGCGAGCGCAAACAGCCGCGCCTCGAAAACCAGGACGAGCAGAGCCGCGGCAAGAATCACTCCAAAGATTCCCTCGAAAGAAATCCCCAGGTGCCACAACCGGATCAGCGACCAAATAAAATTGACCACGAATACCGGTATCGCAAAGAAATGAAAAACCGGCACAGTCTTTCCGTGATTCGCAAAATTCTGTTCGACCATTGCTTGTCCTCCCTTTTCGCGCTTGATTCTAGCAAACCGCGGCCGCCTTCCCCGTAGCACACCCCTTTGCGCTGGTTCCCCGAGTTCGAGGGTCGGCGCTTTTTCAAGTTGCAGACCGATTTGTGAACCGTTCCTTGCGGCTTGCGCATCCAATCCTTTGGACAGATCGAACGGTCCGGCGATATTCTAATCAGCAGCAATTCTTTGGCGCCGGAGGCGGACAAAATGGCCAGAGCATCTTGGGGCGGAAAAATCATCGCGGAAAGCAACGCGACTGTCGTTGTCGAAGGCCACCAATATTTCCCGCCCGAAGCCGTCAAACAGGAAGCCCTGAAACCCAGCAATCACACTTCGGTTTGTCCCTGGAAGGGAATTGCTCACTACTACCACGTTGAAGTGGACGGCATGCGCAACGACAACGCTGCCTGGTATTATCCGGAACCGAAGCCGGCTGCCGCTCAAATCAAGGACCGCATCGCTTTCTGGAAAGGCGTCCGCGTCGAGAACTGACAGCCGACAAGAGAAGGACCGGTCTGAAGACCGGCCACTACAACGGCCTCACTTATTTCGCTAGCTCGTTCTTGAAGATGGAGCCGTTGTGCATTACAAATTTCACGTGCTCTAATTCCTCCACGTTTTTCAGCGGGTCTCCTGACACGGCAATCACTTCGCCGAAAGCACCGGGAGCAATGACGCCGATTTCTCCTTTCATGTCCAGCATTTCGGCGGACCGCGACGTTGCCGATAGAATCGCGTCCATCGGCGCCATTCCTAGAGAGACCATGCGCTTAAATTCCTGCGCGATGGGTTCGGTCCAGGGAATGCCGCCCATATCCGTTCCAAACACTATTTTCAAATGGGCCTGGAGCGCCTTCTTGAAACTGATTTCATGCACCGCGGCTCGCGCGCGGTCCCGTTTTCCCGCCGGCGAGTTCGGGTCGGCCCAGTCGCCGAAATACACCGAAAGCGTGGGGCAATACCAAGTCCCCTGGCGCTGCATTTGCGCGATCTGCGCGTCCGTTATTTCCAGTCCATGCTCGATGGAATCGCAACCACCATCGAGGGCCCGCTGTAATCCGATGCCGTTGTAGGCGTGGCAAGCTACTTTTTTCTGCCAACCGTGCGTTTCGTCCACGATGGCCTGCAACTCTTCCACCGTGAGGGTGGGCTGCGAAACCAGGTTCCCCTGCTTGTCCAGCCAGGAACGGTGCGTCATGTAGACCTTGATCCAGTCCGCACCATGTTCCAGTTGCTGGCGGGCGGCTTTCCGCGCTTCGACTGGCCCATCGACAATTTGCACGCCCTTGGGCATCTCCAGTTCTGGGGCGTAGCCTTCCAGGTTGTATCCACCGGTTGTTGAGATGGCGCGCGTCGCGCCAAAAATTCTTGGCCCGGGAATCGTTCCTTCTTCGATGGCTTGCTTGATTTCGATGTCGCCGTAGCCCGCGCCTTCCGTCTCCACATCCCGAATGGTGGTAAATCCTTGCTCCAATGCCCGTCGCGCCGCATAAGTGGCTCGCGCCGCGCGCAACGCGATTCCCGCGTTCAAGATATTGGCGTCGTAGCCGCCTTTTGCAGGGTCCTCGCCCCAAAGGAAAATATGCGTGTGGGCGTCGGTCAGTCCGGGCAGCACGGTGGCCCCGGAGAGGTCGATTACTTTGGTTCCCGGCGGAATCGCGGCCGAACCGTCTGTCACCTTTTCAATACGTTCGCCGCGCACGAAAATAAGCTGGTTTTTGCGCGAAGCCTCGCTCAGGCCGTCGATCAACGTGCCCGCGTGGATGACCGTGAGCGGCGGGAGCGCCGGGCGAGTGGACTGAGCGCGAGCGCCAACGGAGCTGAGAGTCAGCGCGAGTGCGAAACAGGCTGGGGAATGATGACGCATGGTGAACTCCTCGGAACAGCGTCCGGTAGCTTGCCGTAAAGCGACGGTTGATTGCAACCATTCCGCGCGAGCCGATGGTCAGGAGGGAATAGAACATTTTGCCATTCGCTATTATCGTAGGAATGAAGCCGTTTCGCTTGAGTTACGGAGTCGTTCGAAGGGTTCTGCAAAGTGAAGAAAACAAAGGGGTAGAGCTCACTGGTAGCGGGGGAAAGGCGGAGGAGGTCGACAGTTGATGGTTGAAAAATAAAGATCAGAACTGGGGACGACTAGGGTTGTTTAAAAGCGCTTCACCCGCTAGCAGCTGCTTCATGCACTAGGGCGGTTCGAGTGTACAATGTGGGCTACCCCGCAACCCCGTCTAAGATTCGGTGGACAAAATGAACGTAACGATGGCAACGACTGCAAAGGGTCAGACGGCGCCTGCGCAGGACGGCATGTTTCAACTGTTGAATGGCGCGTTCGTTGTGGGCGCGCTTTCTTGCCTTGCCCAGCTGGGCATTCCCGATCTTGTCGAGCACGGGCCGAGGTCAGCCGAGGAACTTGCCGCTCAGATTGGGGCGCACCCGCAGGCGCTCTATCGGCTGATGCGCGCGACTGCTTGCGTAGGAGTGCTTTCTGAAGGCGCAGATGGAAAATTTTCGGAAACACCACTTTCCGCCGTGCTGCGCAGCAACGCAAATCCCAGCTTGCGAGCCTTCGCTATGATGCACGGCAGAGACTGGCACGGACTAGGCTGGTCCAATCTGGCTTATTGCGTGCGTACTGGAAAGCAAGCCCTCGACAAGATTTACGGCGTGCCCATCTTTCAATTTTTTGAGCAGCACTCCGAGGAAGGGAAACTCTTCCAGCAATCCATGACCGACTTGTCCACGATTGATGGTCCGGCAGTGGCCGACGCTTATTCGTTCACAGAGACTCGTTCCATCGTGGATGTGGGCGGCGGGCACGGATTGCTGCTGGCGACGATCCTGGCGAGGAATGCTCATATGAAAGGCACGCTCTACGATATGCCACACGTTGTGGCAGGCGCCAAGGACGGGCCGCTCAAGCCGATGATGGAACGCTGCACGCTGGCGTCCGGGGATATGTTTTCCACGGTTCCCGCGGGCGCCGACGTTTACATCATGAAACACATCATTCATGATTGGCCGGATCAGGAGTGCATCAATATTCTTAAAGCCTGCCGAAAGGGCGTGAATCCTGGTGGCAAGCTCCTTGTGGTGGACCACGTGATTCAGCCGGGGAACGATTTTGCTCCGGGCAAGTTCCTCGATTTGCAAATGCTGATTTTTCCTGGCGGGTGCGAGCGGACTGAAAAGCAATTCCGCGACTTGTTTGCGGCCGCGGGTTGGAAGTTGAGCCGGATCATTCCCAGTGCTGTTCCCGAGTGTATTGTGGAGGGTGTGCCGGTCTGCTGACCCATACCTTGCTGGCAAGACGCTTCTTTAGGCGAAAGAGTAAGACCCGAGCCTGATGACCTGTCTTTAAAAGTTGTTACGTGCCTAGGAGATTAGGTTGCAGGCGGGAGTAGCCGTGTTCGTGGGCCCACAACGTCAGCGGGATGGCTGCGAGGTCGTCGACGAGCGGGATGGCGTGGCCGTCTTTGGTTAGGTCGACGGTGGTGAGATAAAACTTGCAGGTATCGCAGGCTTCGACGCGGATGTGGGGCAATTGTTCGGCTATGTAGACGGGGAGCTTGGCTTCGGCTTGTTCGCCGCAGGTGGGGCAATGAATCCGGCGAAACTCCCACTCCTCGGAACAAAAGGAGCACAGCAAGAAACGTTTCCCGCCCTCGCCTTCCACTCGCAGCACGCCCGAGACGGGACGCGCACCGCATAGCGGACAAACCCGTATGGTAATCACCATGGGAGCGCGCGGCAATTGCGCGGCGCGGTACTCGGCGTACGGCTGGAGGAACGCTCGGGGGAGGAACTGGGCGAAGGCTCCTACTTGCTGGTCGTACTTCCCGCCGTGCTGCCAGTAGGCTTCGAGGCTGGCAATCCAGGAATCCGACGATAGCAGCGACATCTGATGGGCGGAATTTGCCAGCGCGGGAGGAGCGTGCTGTTCGATCATGGAGAGAAAACCGCGGAAGTGGGGAAGAAGGACAGAGAGATCGAGCCGGGCTCGCAGGTCGGCTGCCGGGGCGCTGCTCGATTTCGCTCCACTCGAAGCCGCCACCTGAGTGCGAAGCTTTTCTTGAAACGTCGCTATGTGCTTGTAGAAATTGAGAAATTCAGCGGCAAAGGCGTGTTGCGAGGACAGCCGCTCGGCGCGAAGGATGCGCGGGGCGTACTCGGAGCCAGCCGACCAGGTTGTGGTCATTTGTGCGGCGTGGAGGATTGGCCCACGATTTCTTTATACCAACCGGGGTGGTAACGTTTGGCGAAGGCGATCGAAACGTCGCCGCGAATGACGGAGCCGAAAGCGCCGCGCTCGGCAAACACCCCCATGTAGATGTGAATTAGGAAGAGACCGATGGTGAAAAGCGCGGCGGCGGGGTGAACGAGGACGGAAATGTAGCGCAAGAAGCGCAAGTTCCATGAAATGTAGGTCGGGAACCACAGCACGAGTCCGCTAGCCAGCAAAGCCAAGGCGCTCCAGAAAAATCCCCAGAAGAGGAATTTCTGTCCGGCGTTGTAGCGGCCGGCGGGCGGCATCTTGTCGTCTTGATTGGTGCTGTAGTACTTCACCGCGGCCCACCAGGCTTTGTCGACGTCGGTGTGCTTCATTTGCGGGGCCCACATGGCGTACATTTGCCAGACAGCGGCGAAAAAAATCAGCCCGGCCCAAGGATGGAACATTCTGGATACCGGCGCGCCGCCGAGGGCTACCGCGATCCAGAAAAGCCACGGAGACCAAAATGCCAAGCCGGTCAGCAGCAAATAAATGTAAGCCCCGGCGGCGATCCAGTGGGTTAGCCGCTCTTTCAGCGTGTAGCGGAGGACGTGACCGTGGGGAATGACTTGTTCCATGGGGCTCACGATTTTCCTCCAGGATTGATGTCTTCTTCCTCGCGGGCTTTCGGGCCGTAGCGGAGGTAGTGCACGAAGAGGCCAAGCAATCCGCCAACCATGGCGACGTTGCCGAGCCATTTTAGCGGGCCCTTCCAGAGCTTTACAGTCCACGGGACGTGCGGATCTTTCGGAAGGCCGCCGTAGATTTCTGGGTTCGTGGCGTCGTGCAAAACATAGATCACGCCGGTGCCGCCGACACCTTTTGGATCGTAGACACCAGCGTTCGGAAAATTGGAATGCTCGCGGAGTTGCTTCGCGCGTTTACCGGCGAGGTCCAGCATATCTTCCTTGCTGCCGAAGTGCAGGCAGCCCGTCGGGCACGACTTGATGCACGCTGGCTCGAGACCTTCGCTGACGCGATCGGTGCACAGCGTGCACTTGAAAACACGGTTGGTCTGCGGGTTCATTTTTGGGATGTCGAACGGACATCCCGTGATGCAGTAGCCGCAGCCGATGCAATTCGCTTGCTGAAAATCGACGATGCCGTTGGTGTACTGGACGATGGCGCCATCGGCGGGACACGCGGCGAGGCAGCCGGGCTCCGCGCAGTGCATGCACTGGTTCTTGCGCATCAGCCACATCAGCGTGCCGTCGTCGCGTTCGTGCTCGTTGAAGAGGATCAGGTTCCAATAATTCCAGCGCGTCTCCGGCATGGTCTGGTAGGTGTTACCGAAGACGGTTTCGCCGAAGGGGAGGTCGTTCCACTCCATACAAGCGACTTCGCACGCCTTGCAGCCAATACAAGTGGTGGTGTCGATGAGTTTGCAGACTTGAAATTGGCGCTGGGTGTCCTCACCGGGAACGGTCCCCGCGTGACCGGAAATTTTCTGGATGCGCAGTGTTTCCTGGCTCATGGCCTCTCTACGCTTTCTCGAGCTTCACCAGGAAGCCCTTGAATTCCGGCGTGTAAGCATTAGGATCAAATACCGTCGGGGTCAGCAGATTTGCCAGCGTCCTTGCGTCCCGGCCTTGATCCTCTTCGATTCCGCGATAGCCCTGATGAATTTGGAACCCGATCTGGTAGACCTTTTTGCCGTCGATCATCATGGGCTTGATGCGTTTGGTGACCATCGCTTTGGCAATGTAATCTCCGCGGATGCTAGACACTTTTATCTTTTCTCCCCCCTGGAGGCCCATCTCGCTGGCCAACTCAGCAGGGATTTCCACAAAGGGCTCCGGCACCAGCTGCACGTTCATCGGATTGTTCTTCGTCCAGTAATGATAATGTTCGGTCATGCGATAAGTAGTACAGACGATCGTGTAACCGTCCTTCGAGGTGGCGTATTTGTCTTCCGGAGTCTTGAAGCGCTTTACCACGGGATTGTGCGTTTGCGCCGGATGAAGGGGATTGTCAATCGGACTCTCGACCGGCTCGTAGTACTCGGGGAACGGTCCATCCGCAAAGGCTGAAAGCGGGCCAAAGATTCGGCCTACGCCCTCCGGATTCATGATGAAGGGGCCCATGTGATCTTTGGGTTTGGAATCGGCCTTGAAGTCGGGTACGTCGTTGCCGACCCATTTTTGGGTGCTTTCGTTCCACCAGACTTGTTTTCGCGTGGGATCCCAGGGCTTCCCGTCCACGTCGCACGACGCGCGGTTGTAAAGCACGCGGCGATTCGCGGGCCAGGACCAGCCCCATCCCGGATGGATACCGAGACCCGAAGGATCTGCCGGATCGCGCCGCGCTGTCTGATTGCCTGCTTCGGTGAATGAGCCGGAGTAGATCCAGTTACCGCACAATGTCGTGCCATCATCTTTCAGCCAGGAGAAACCGGGGAGTTGCTGGCCGGCCTTGACTTGTTGTTTCGTGGCGGGATCCTCTAGGTCGCCCAGGGCCTTGCCGTTGATTTCCTTCAGCACTTCGGCAAGAGGCGGACTCCAAGGGTCGCTGTAGTTCCAGGTCAGGTTCAAGATGGGATCGGGGAATTTGCCGCCGTCCTTCTTGTAGAGTTCGCGGATCTTCAAGAAAATTTGCGCCACGATGGCCTGGTCCAGCCGGCAATCTCCCGGCGTCGGGACCGCCGTATTCTTCCATAACAGCCAGCGCGCGGAATTGGTGAACGAGCCGTCTTTCTCCGCAAAACCCGCGCAAGGTAAACGGTACACGGTCGTTTGAATCTGCTTCATCTCGTCCGTAGTGATCCCGGGCGACTTCCAGAACTCGCTGGTCTCATCCGGATAAATCTCTCCGACAACTAGGAAATCCGCCTTTTTCAGCGCGTCAATGTTCTTTTTTGAGTTGGGACCGATCGCTACGCCGTTCATCCCAAAGGCCAGCATGCCTTTGATGGTGCCGTTGTACATGCCGTCCCAGAGGAAGGTCCACGAATAGTTGCGGTCGACCTTCGGCAGATAATCGAAGGCCCAGCCGTTTTGTTTCGTGGCCGCATCGCCGTACCAGGCTTTCATAAAGCTGACGGCGAATTTCGGCGTGTTGCCGTAGTAGTTGAACGAATCCCACGGAGCCGGTTTCGACGGCGTCGGAGTAATGCGTTTCATCCAGACGTCGAAGGAAGTGTCCGCGGGCGTCGGAACTTTCAGATAGCCGGGCAAAGAGTCGAAAAGGCCGGCCATGTCCGTGGCGCCCTGAATGTTGGAGTGCCCCCGCAGGGCATTGACACCGCCGCCCGCGCGGCCCACATTGCCGAGCAGCAGCTGCAAAATCGCCGCCGTGCGAATGATTTGGGTGCCGAACGAGTGTTGCGTCCATCCGACGGCGTAAATAATCGTGCCGGCTTTCTTCATGTCGCCGTCTTTGCGAATCGAAGTATAGAGGTCCGCGGCCTTGAGGAACTGTTCCTTGGGAATGCCGGTGATGCGCTCGACCATTTCCGGCGTATAGCGCGAGTAATGTTTCTTCAGAAGCTGGAACACGCAATTGGAGTTCCGGAGCGATAGATCGAATTCGACTTTTTGCGGCAGATGCGCCGCATCTTGGCCGCCGGTCCCGGCGTAATTCCATGTGGACTTGTCGTAACTCAGCGAATTGGCGTCAAAGCCGGAGAACACCCCATCGGTGTCGCCAGGCAGCTTGAAATCGTTTTTGACGACAAACGCCGCATTGGTGTAGTTGACCAGGTAATCTTTCGCGATGCGGTCGTTCTCTAGGGCATAGCGAATGACGCCGCCGAGGAAAGCGATGTCGGTGCCGGCGCGAATCTGGCAGAAGAGATCGGCGACCGCGGAGGTGCGCGTGAAGCGCGGGTCGACCGAGATTATCTTTGCATTCCGCGTACGCTTGGCTTCAACGGGCCACTTGAATCCACAGGGATGGTTCTCGGCAGGATTACCGCCCATGATGAGCATCATGTCGGTATTCTTCATGTCTACCCAGCCGTTGGTCATCGCCCCGCGTCCGAACGTTGGTCCCAAACTTGAGACCGTGGGGCCGTGTCAAACTCTGGCCTGGTTTTCCAGGTGCACGACCCCCAGGGCGCGCATGGATTTCACGACGAGATAGTTAAACTCATTGGTGTCGGTGCAGCCGCCGATCCACGCGACGGATTCCAGACGATTCACCGTGTGTCCCGCCGCATCCTTCTCAATGAAAGTTTCATCGCGCGTCTTTTTCACCCGCGCCGCGATTTCGTTGATGGCATCGTCCCAGGAAATCTCCTGCCATTCGGTGCCACCGGGCCGGCGCACTAGGGGTTTCAGCAAGCGCCGGTCGTTCATGATCTCCTGCTGCAGCGAGGAACCCTTGGGGCAAAGCGTGCCGCGGTTGGTAGGATGATCGGGGTCGCCCTCAACGTGCACCACCTGCGCGGTGACGTTTTTGGCGCGGTCGCCAATTGTGTAGATGATGGTGCCGCAGCCTACCGCGCAGTAGGGGCAGGTCGAGCGTGTCTCACTGGCGCGCGCAATCTTGAGGGCTCGGAGTTGCGCGTAGGCTGGCTTCAAATCGAAACCAAATAGAGCGGCGGCAGCTCCACCGATGGTCGTTAACTTCAGGAAATCACGGCGGGTCGGGCTCATACAGAAACCCCCAACCGCGGGAGGATACGGTAGGGAATGGTCCCCGCGGAAACTCCTTCATAAAGCTTGCGAGTCAGACTGTCAAGCAGTGATTTTGAAGCGGCAAAAAAGTTGTCCGGGAGCTAAATTATTGCTATCCAGCAGCATGGCAAGAGCATCTAAATCAGATTGATCGATTTGGCGCGATCGGCAAGTTCCTGGCGGAAATTCGGATGGGCAATGCTGATCAGCAATTCAGCGCGCTCTTTGGTGGACTTTCCCCGCAGATTCACGATGCCGTACTCCGTGACGATGTATTCGACGTCCATCCGGGCATCCGTGGCCATTTGCACGCGCGGCACGATGCAGGAGATCCTTCCGCCTTTGGCGGCGGATTTTAAGCCGATGAAGGACTTCCCACCCTTTGATAGCGAAGAGCCCTTCACGAAATCAAATTGCCCGCCGGATCCGCTGTATTGATGCCCGTTCATAAACTCGGCGTTGACCTGTCCATAGAGATCGACTTCGACAGCGGTATTTACGCTCATCATGTTGTCGTGGAGCGCGATGATGCGGACGTCGTTCACGTAGCTAGACGAATAAGTTTCCATGGAAGGGTTGTCGTTGATGAAAGCGCAAGTCTCAGCGTCGCCTAAAACGAACGTAAACACGTGCTTCCGGGGATGCAGGGTTTTCTTCCGGCCATTGGCGGCGCCACAGCGCACCAAGTCAGCGAAGGCGTGGCTGAAGAGTTCAGAATGGATTCCCAGGTCGTGGCGGTCTTCGAGATAGTGAGCCACGGCATTTGGCAAATTTCCGATTCCCAGTTGTAGGGTGGCGCCGTCGGGAATTTCATCGGCGATGAGTTTGCCAATCTGCAGAGAGTCTGCGTCCGGCTCCTGGTACGGCACTTCCGGGAGGGGAACGTGGTTTTCCACGATGGCGTGAATTTCGGAGACGTGGACAAGCGAGTCTCCGAACACTCTGGGCATATTCCGGTTTACTTCGACAATCACCCTGTCGCAATGGCGGATTAGCGTGGAGGCATAGTCATTGTTGGTGCCTAGGCTGAAATGGCCGGAAGCATCCATCGGGGAGACGGTCAGAACGAAGGTATTCACTCGCATGTGTTCGGTGAGCGCTCGAGGAATCTGAGAAAAGTTGCACGGTACATAGCTGAGATATTTCCGGCCCTCGGAAATGCCTTGTTCCACCATCTTGCGGTCGGGTTCACCTAGAAAGAATACCCGAGCATTTACTTTAGAAAGGACTTCTGGCCGGATGAGCGTCTCGGCGCTGTATTTCATGGAGTGTTGGTAGTACAGGTTCAGGTCCTTGAGATTGCCAGCCAGAACGCGGTTAGAGACTGCCATGGCCAAGCCAGAGGGCATGCCCATACCCAGAGCGAGGCATAAGATGCTTCCATCGAAGAGGGTTTCGACGGCCTTCGCCGGGGTGGTTAGCTTGGCGCGGTACTGGTCCTGCGGTGTTTGTTTAGACAAATGACCCTCGGTGGAAATAGATGGAAGGATAAGCTCCGCGAAGTCCGTAGTCATGAAAACCTCCAAAGGCTGGGGGCAAACCGTTTGGCTGACCGCAAATCGGCTGGTGCATCAGGGAAAGCCAGTACGCTTGGTACCAGGATTGTCCCCGTTGTACCTTATCCTCACAACCTCACATTTTCATTATCGCGAGAACCTACCAAGGGAGCGGTGACATCCGTCACAAAGGGATGTGACGCCCGACCTGAGGTTCTGCACGGTGCGGCAGCTTAGGCGGAGGAGAGAAAAAGCCGGAAGACCACACTCTCGGGAAGAGTCTTCTCTACCCTAATGGAATGGCGCCACCCCTTTCCACGGAACTTCTGGGGGACGCGTTCGGCCGGGCCTGGAGGTGCTGACTCTCTTCACCGGAAATGCCTCTGCCGCGATAGAATGGGTGTGACCCCAACTCTGCCTCCATCATCTGTTATTTTTAGAGGCTGCAAACCGTAGGTATCAGTGAGGATCAAAAACCAGAAGGAGCAGGAGCGCGAATGGCGACTCCGGTGAATACCCCAAAACACGACTTGGGTTCGCTCCGCATCCACGACGGGCAGCGCGCCAAGAGCGGATTGGGAAAGCGTGTAATGTATGCGGCCATCCCCGTCCTCATCTTCGCCGGGATCGTCGCGGCCTCCTACGCTTTTCGGAGCCAAAAGCCTGCCGTTGAGGTAGTAGCAGCTGCGAAGGCGGACTCCGGCGGGCGGCAGACGTTGCTCAACGCCAGCGGTTACGTGACGCCGCGCCGGCGGGCCACGATCGCAGCCAAAATCACCGGGCGGGTTACCGGCGTTTTTTTCGATGAAGGCACGCGCGTCTCGGAAGGCCAGCTTCTCGCCACTTTGGATGACGCGGATGCCAAGCGCGCGCTGGATGCCGCGAAAGCCGATCGCAATTCTTCGGATGCCGCCATCACCGATTTTGAAGTCCAACTGAAGAATGCTCAAATCTCGCTTCGGCGTGCCGAGCAACTCAAAGCGGCGGGCGTTCAGACGCAAGAAGCTCTAGACAACGCGACCATGACTGCGGACAGCTTGAAAGCCAAAATCGCGCTGGCCAAGCAGCAAGTGGAGGCCGCGGAAGCGCGTATCGGGGAAGCCCAGCAGGCAGTAGATAATTGCACCATTCGGGCGCCGTTCGCGGGCATCGTGGTTTCCAAAGATGCGCAGGTTGGCGAGATGGTCTCGCCAATTTCCGCCGGCGGCGGCTTCACGCGCACCGGCATCGCCACGATCGTGGATATGCACTCGAACGAATTTGAAGTGGACGTCAGTGAATCCTATATTGCCAGGGTCGAAAACGGGCAAGACGTGGTGGCCATTCTGGACGCTTATCCCGACAAAGAAATTCCGGCAAAAGTTCGCACGGTTATTCCCACGGCGGACCGGCAAAAGGCGACCGTCAAGGTCCGCATCTCGATTCCCAACCTCGAAAAGTACAATTTCATTTTGCCCGACATGGGTGTGAAAGTGAGTTTCGAAGGGCCGCAGCAAGTGAAGCCGACGAAAGGCCCGGAAGCCAAGGCTTATGTACCGAAGAGCGCGGTTCGCACAGACGCGGGCGCTGCGTTCGTCTTTCTTGTTCGCGACGGGAAAGTCGAGCGGCGCGCGGTCAGCCTTGGCTTGGATCGTGGCACAGATGTGGCCATTTTGGCGGGGGTTTCGCCCGGCGATTCGTTAGTCGTAAAAGGGCCCGAGAATTTGCGTGATGGTGACAAGGTGGAAATCCGGCAGTAGGAGAAAAGCATGATTCGTGTGGATGGTCGCGGTGATAGAACGAGTCTCATCAAAGTGCGCGGTTTGAACAAAACGTACAGCCGCGGCGGTGAAAAGATTCAGGTCCTGCAAGGTCTGAATCTGGACGTCGACAAGGGCGACTTCGTGGCGTTCATGGGGCCGAGCGGTTCTGGCAAGACAACCTTGCTCAATCTTCTCGGCGGTCTCGATGTGCCTTCGGCCGGCAGCATTACCGTGGACGGCGATGAAATCACGCACATGTCGGCGAGCAAGCTTACGCAGTGGCGCGCGCGCCACGTGGGCTTCATCTTCCAGATGTACAACTTGATTCCGGTGCTGACGGCGTTTCAGAACGTGGAGTTGCCGCTGCTTTTGACGAAACTGTCCAAGTCCGACCGGCGCAGGCACGTAGAGACGGCTCTTGGGGTCGTCGGGCTGTCCGACCGCATGAAGCACTATCCACGGCAGCTTTCCGGCGGGCAGGAGCAACGCGTGACCATTGCGCGTGCGATCGTGTCCGATCCCACGTTTCTGCTGTGCGACGAGCCAACGGGAGATTTGGACCGCAAAAGCGCGGACGAAGTAATGGCGCTGATCGATGAACTGGTGGGTAAGTACAACAAGACCATCTTGATGGTCACGCACGATCCGGTGGTGGCGGCGCGGGCGCACACGACACTGCATCTTGAGAAAGGGGTGCTCGTCGAGGGGGGCAAAACGGCGCAGCCAGTGATGGCCGGAGGTGCGGCATGAAATTCAGGCGATTGATTTTTGCCAATCTTTTTCGCAAGAAGGTTCGCCTGTTGCTAACGGTAGGCTCGTTTGCCATCGCACTGTTCCTGTTTACTTTTCTTGCGGTCGTCAGGAGTGCGTTCAGCCGCGGCACCGAACTGGCAGGCGCGGACCGCCTGGTGGTGATTAACCGCGTCGGCCTCATCAATACCATGCCGCTGGCCTATGGCGACAAGATTCGGCAAATCAAGGGCGTCAAATATGTGACCCACAACAATTGGTTCGGTGGCGTGTACCAGGACGAAAAGAACTTCTTCCCGCAATTCGTCATCGATCCGGAGAATCAGCGGCAGGTGATGACCGAGATGCGCGTTTCCGACGACCAATGGAAGAAATTCGTGGGCGACCGTCAAGGCGCAATTGCCGGCCGGAGCCTCGCCAACCGCTTCCACTGGAAAGTGGGCGATCGCATTCCATTGCAAAACGCGCTTTACGGCCCGACGAAAACCTGGGAATTCAATCTCGATGGAATCTATACGAATGATAAGGAAGGCGGCGACGAAAGCCAGTTCTGGCTGCAGTGGGACTATTTCTACGAAAATGTTCCCGATGCCATCAAGGGCCAAGCGGGCTGGTGGGTCCTAAAGCTGGACTCGCCGGACGACGCGGTACGAGTGGGGAGAGCGATTGATGACGGGTTCAGAAACTCGTCCTACGAAACCAAGACGGAAACGGAATCGGCTTTCCAAGCCGGTTTCGCCAAGCAGCTCGGGAATATCCAGCTACTGATTACCACCATCGGCAGCGTGGTGTTTTTCACCCTGCTTCTGGTCACCGGAAACACCATGGCGATATCCATCCGAGAGCGCACCGGCGAACTCGCGGTGCTGAAAGCCATAGGGTTCTCCGACCGTTTCGTGCTGTTCTTCGTGCTGGCGGAATCGCTGGTGATTGCCTTGTTTGGCGGATTGATTGGACTGGGCTTGGCGTTCCTGGCCATACCGGTCGTGGGCGCCAAATTGAACGGACTGCTCCCGCCGTTGCTGCTGTCAGCGGCAGCGCTGGGGCTCGGCGTCGTTTTAGCCGTGGCCGTTGGGCTGGCCAGCGGGCTTTTGCCAGGCATTAGCGCGATGAGGATGCGAGTTGTGGATGCCTTGAGGAGGGTGTGACGTGGCTATTCCGGTCATTTACAATTTCCGGAGCGTGAAAGCGCGGTGGAGTTCGGCGATTGTCGCGGTCGTGGGAATCGCTGGTACCGTCGGAGTGTTCGTAGCCATGTTGTCACTGGCCCGGGGGTTCAAAGCCACTCTGGTATCTTCCGGGTCCGAAGACAACGCCATCATCATGCGTGCCGGGGCCACCTCCGAAATGACCGGCGGGGTGACCATCGACACCGTCAAGATCATCCAGGACGAGCCGGGAATCGCGAGAGGGGCGGACGGTAGCCCGCTGGTGACATCCGAGGTGGTGCTGGTTGCCCCCATACCTCTCATTTCGACGGGAACGGACGCAAATGTTGAAGTCCGCGGGGTTTCCAAGAATGTTTTGGAGATTCGAAGAAATATTAAGATCGTTCAGGGCCGAATGTTTGCGCCGGGGCTCAACGAAATTGTAGTCGGGAAAAATGCGAACGCATCGTATGCCGGGCTGACTCTTGGGAACACCATCGGCCTAGGCAGCGTGAACTGGAAGATAGTAGGCATTTTCGACGCAGGCGGCAGCTCTTTTGACTCGGACATTTGGGGCGACGCGCACCTGATCGGGCCAGCCTTCAACCGCCCGGACATTTATTTCCAATCCATAACCGTGCATCTCACCTCGGCGTCCGCATTCCAGCAATTGAAGGACGCAGCCACCTCGGATCCGCGCCTCAACGTGGACGTGACGCGCGAGATCGACTACTACTCGAAGCAGTCGAATCGCTTGACCACGCTGATTACCGTACTGGGCGGCTTGGTCGCGGCGGTCATGGCGATTGGCGCCGTTTTTGGCGCGCTCAACACCATGTATTCCGCGGTGGCGGAACGCGGGCGAGAGATTGCCACCATGCGCGCGCTCGGATTTGGCGGACCCTCCGTGGTGTTCTCGTTCGTCATCGAGGCGCTGCTTATCGCTTTTGTCGGCGGGCTGGTCGGCTGCATCGCGGTGCTGCCTCTGAACGGGCTCACGACGGGTGCCATGAACTTGCAGACATTTTCGCACGTGGCTTTTGCGTTCAAGATCACGACCGAGCTGCTAGCGAAGGGAATCGTCTTCGCTTTGGTTATGGGTCTCATCGGCGGATTCCTGCCGGCGATGCGCGCCGCAAGCATGCCTGTGGCCTCGGCTCTTCGCGAACTGTAGACCACACCAGGAAGCAGCGGCAAGGTTTTTACAGTTGGCCGAAAGGACTTCGAGGGGAAGAAAAAGAGGCCCAGGGATGGGCCTCCTTTTGTTTCGCGATCTTGTGCCGTCCGGTTAATCAGCGAGCTTCAATTTCTCCAGATAAGCGTTGAACGCGGCCTTCAGCCTGGCCGGATCGGGCGATTTGCCTTTGCCTTCCGTGAGAGGGTTGATGAACTGGTCCATGGCCTTGTCGATTTCCTCGAAGAGCTGGCGGTTGGTCCTCGCCAGGGCGGTGTCTCCCCCGTACTCTTCCGCTTTGTCCCAGACTCTTTCCAGAACGGTGCTGAGTTCGGCCGCTGCGGCGAGGTCGCCTTTTTGGAAATCCCCATAGATGTGCTGGGCCAGGGCACGGTAGGCTCCCATTTTTGAGATGTCCACGCCATTCTTCTGGGCGATTTTCTTGTCTTGTGCCAAAGACGGCGAAGCGGCGGCGCAGGACGCAAAGAATGCAAAAACCAGGGCGAGCAGCGCCCGAATCTTTCTAGGGAAGGGGGATATCATCAATTCTCCTTGGTCGCGAAGAGCTCTGTCTCGCGAGTATTTGAATGGAAATAGACTATTGTTAGGTAACACTTTTTTTTAGCACAGTTCAGGGTGACGTTAAGCCCGCGGCCAATTTTCCGTTTGCAAAAAGGCACCTGACCGCACGGGCATCTTCGATGGTCCCATTTACTGGCCGCGGTTCATCATGGTTGGGTTTCGCGGGCCTCCATCCGGGCTGACGGAGCGGACCGAAGCATAACTCATAGCACCGGTTTCGAAACAACGATGTACTTTTCGCGACAATGTCACTTGACGACCGAGTAGCAGCGAATCTAGCCTAGATGAGGGGCAACTGGCGAAGCGTATGAGCGTCATGGGAAAAACGGCCGGGGCGACGCGCCGATGCGTATTTTGCGGCAAAAGCATGGCCGCTCACTTGATGCAGTGTCCTTTTTGCCGCGAGGCGGTTCCCCAGTTGCAGCTCTCGAGTCGCACCGCTTCCAGTTCCGATGGCCACAGCCAGATCCGCCGCGGACTGCTCTACATGCTGCTCGGAGCCGTGGTTCATTATTTTGCCGGCGGCTACGGCGCGCCAATTTTTCAAATTCCATTGCCCGCTCCGGTGATGCCTCTGGTGACCGAGTACCTCACGCCGCTGCTCTTCTTGGGTGGCCTAGGATTTACGATCTACGGCCTCTATCTCAAAATCAAATCCTGAACGGCGCTCTGCCGCTTTGATAATTTGACAGCCAGGCCCTGCAAATTGCTGAAAAGCAATCTCGAGCTTTCCCCGGAACCTGTTCGAATGGCCAGTATGACTGATTGGGGGAGTACCGGCATTTCGAGGATGCGCACTGACTTACCATTTGTGGCTTACTGAAGGTGAGGCGGCCCTCCAGCCTGGCCCTCCAGACTTTCCACTGAGGAGTCACTATGAAAAGATCGCTGTTCGTTGTAGCCGTGCTGATTCTGAGTGTTTCAGTTTTCCTGGCCGTGGGCGCACAGCGCGCAGGGGCACAAGGTCCCGCAGGCGCAGGCGCCTCCACTGCCGCACAGGGAAGTTCGAATTCCTCGGGTTCGCAGAGTTCCCACTCCCTCAATCCCATCAAGTGGGTGAAGAGAGACAAGGGCTCCAAAGATTCCGCCAATGCGAACGCCAGCCGAAGTGACATCGAAAAGAAGCTGACGCCGAAACTGCAGGCTCAAGGCGTACTGCCGGTCAACGCGAACGCTACCGATGCATGCGCGGCGTTCACGGCACTGAACGAATGCCTCGCCACGCTCCACGCCAGCCACAATCTTGGAATGGATTTTAATTGTTTGCGCGCCAGTGTTACTGGCGTACATGCAAGCGGCGATATGACCGGTTGTAAGGCCGTTGACGGCGAGAAAGCGCAGAACTTGAACAAGGCCATTCATATGCAGAATCCCGACGCGGACGCAAAAGGCGGCGCCAAGAACGCCGAGCAGCAGGCCAAGGACGACCTCAAGGACCTCGGCGCGTAAAAAGCGAGAGCAGGAAAAGTTCTCGCCGCGGTTGCACGAGCTTTTCGGCGAAAGTTGAAAAGCTCCGGGCTAGGGAAATAGGGCGAAGGCCGAAGATTAAGGCGTTCGCCCTTTCGTTTGTTGCCCTGCGAAAAGATCTCCAGACGCAAACCAAGAACGCAAGAAAGCTTCCAATAGTGCTCCAAGTTCATGGCTGGATCCTAGCGGAGAAAAAGGTTGCTCAGTTGGCCAACTAGATTTTGAGAACCACGTGCACTGGGACAGAAAGCCGTTCCATAATTTCTCGCGATTGGCCGCGGTTCCACCTTGCCGTTGCCAGTTCATCCCCTCTTGGTGTTGGAAACGCATTTTCCCGTGAGGCCTGGCGGCTTGGCGGCACCCCCGCGGACCAAGTTCCCGGCGTTTGGTGAATGGTCCCGGAAGGTTTGCACGGAATGAATAAAAGATGGCATATCGGGCTGGTTCTGACTGTGGCCATGCTCGTCTATGGGAACGCGTTGCTCAACAACTTCGCCATGGACGACGACATGTACATCTTTAGCAACCCGGCGGTGACCGCTCCTTCCCTGAAAGGACTATTTGAGGCCACCAAAGGCAACAACATTTTTCGCCCCGTAACCTTTGCCACCTTTACATTGAATTGGGAGGCCGGCCGCTTCCAACCATTCGGCTATCACCTCTTTAATCTGTTGCTGCACGCCGCGGTGATCTTGCTGCTGTACCTGGTCTTCGGAAGGCTTCTCGAACCAGTGCCCGGAGGAACGTCGGCTGCCTTGGCTGCCGTCTGGTTATTTGCGGTGCACCCCATCCACACCGAAGCAGTGGCTTCCATTGTGGGACGCTCGGAGTTGCTAGCGGCAGGATTCTTGCTGGGGGCATGGCTCTTGCACTTGAACGAGCAGCCTATTTTCGCGCTCCTCTGTTTTGCGCTGGCGCTGCTGTCGAAGGAATCGGCGGTGGTGTTTCTTCCGCTGGTGCTCGTCGGCGATTATGCGCGCGGCAAGTTAAAGCCGCTTCACCGCTACGGCTGGATCGCGGGCGTCGCGGGCCTCTACCTTGCCTTGCTTTGGAAGGTTCAAGGAGGCCGATTTGGCGCAAGAAGCGTCAATTTTCTCGACAATCCGCTCGCCAACCTTCCCGCCAAATGGAGGATTCTCAACGCCTTGCGCGTGGCATGGAAATATCTCGGCCTCCAAGTCTATCCGGGCACGCTTTCCTGCGACTATTCCTATAATGCAATTCTGCTCTATAGGGATTGGCGGCATACCGCACCTGCGGCTGTCGCGGCTGGCTTCGTACTCGCCCTGGGGATCTGGGCCATGTGGACAAAGAAGCGCGAATGGGTACTGGCAGGAGCCATCTACACGGCTGGTTTTGCAGTTACCGCGAACCTTCTCGTGCCGACGGGAACGATCATGGGTGAACGGCTAGCCTACCTTCCTTCAGCCGGCTTTTGCCTGCTAGTTGCCCTGATCTGGATCCGGCTTAAGAACCGCAATCGAAATCTGGCTTGGGGGATGCTCGCCATTCTTGTGGCGGCTTTAGGGGCGCGTACGATGGTCCGCAACCGGGATTGGCGGGACAATTTCACACTTTTTTCGTCCGCCGTGCGGGTCGTGCCCGCAAGCGCAAAAGTGCACGCCAATCTGGGCGGCGAGTACTTGCAGCGCGACCAAATCGAGGCAGCCAACGTGGAATTCCAAACTGCCCTCCGCATCTACCCGGACTACCCCGAGGTCCTGGAATATTGTGGTCTTGCCGAATCCCGCGCTAGCCATGATCAAGAGGCCAGCCGCTTACTGAAGAAAGCGCTGTCCCTGACCGCAGAGGACAGCGGCTACTTCGATTTCAGGTCGGTGAACCTGGCGGCGCATCTCATAAAGATCGGACAGAACGACGACGCCCTGAAGCTCTTGGACCGGGATATCGAGTTGTCCCCTGGATACTCGCGGGCCTGGTCGAACCGCGCGGCCCTCCGCTATAGGCGTGGCGAGTTGTCGCAGGCCAGCGCCGACGCGGAGAATGCTTTACGTCTGGATCCCACCAACTCGCAGGCTCGCGACGTGCTGGCCGTGCTGAAAAGACCCGTGCCTTTTGCGTTTCCACACTAGCTTGGTGGTCCGCAGACCGTAACGGGCAAGACCCCGGAGTTATAACGTTCTGAGGTGGCGAAGCCTTGCACAGAAAGGGTTGAATTTTCTCTCATCGCTGTTCCCGCTTTTCTTTCCGCAGTTTGCCTTCGTCCGGCGGGCCGGGCGATTTATGGGACGGAAAGTTGCGAGAGCCAAGCCTACGGCGCCGCGGAGGAGGCAGCGGCGGAGCTGGAAGATGAAGCGGACGCTGGGACGTCGGTGTCCGTGGTGGCCGCGGCCGCAGTGGCGCGGTAGCGGACGATGAGAAGCGTGAGGTCGTCAGCCTGATGTGCGCCGCGAGAGAAATTCTCCACGGCTTCGAGAACACATTTCTGGATTTGCTCGAGAGGGCACTCGAGTTGCCCGGTCAGCAATTGCTTCAGGCGCGCGGTGCCGAACATCTGTTCGTCAGGATCCGCCGCTTCCGTAACGCCATCGCTGAAGAGCACCAGCGTGTCGCCGGGCTGGAGCTTCAGGCAAACCGCAGTGTATTCGGCTTCGGGAACGAGGCCAACGGGATAAGAGCCCTCGGTGAAAGCCTCTTCGGCGACGCCGCGGCGAATAAGGATGGGGGAGGGGTGGCCGGCGTTGATGAATTCCAGATGGCCTTCCTGATCGAGAGTCCCAAAAAACATGGTGGCGTAGCGGCCGACTTCCGAATGATCGCACAAGAAGCGGTTAACATGATTAAAGACGCGTGCTGGATCGGTGCCGAGAGTCATCCCGGAAAGCGCGCCCTGCAGCATGGTGGTGAGAAGCGCGGCACCGAGTCCTTTACCCGAGACGTCCGCGATGAGAAACGCGGTGCGGCCATCGCTCAGCGGGAAGACGTCGAAGTAATCTCCACCCACGGACAAGCAGGGAAGATTGAAGCCGGTAACGGCGAGGTGGGGATACTCGCGGAAATCGCGCGGGAGCAGTGCCTGCTGAATGTCTCGGGCGATGTTGATCTCCTGCTCGAGGCGCTGGCGCTCGCGTTCGCGTTCGACGAGGCGGGCGTTGTCGAGGATGCTCGCGGCGTCGGCGGCGAGAGCGTCAAGAATCTGGCGATCGAGTTTGGAGAAGGCCGCGGGACGACGCGAATCCAGGTAGAGAATGCCGAGAAAATATCCGCGCTTGACGTTCACCATGGATTCCTGGGTGTTGGCGCGGAACATGGCGAAAAGTGGAATCACCACGACGGCACGGAGACGCTGCGCGACGATGCTCTGCGCGGCCTGCAAATCCACGTCAGCTTGCGCTAGATCCTCGGTGATTACGGGAGACTGCTGCTTCATCGCCAGCTGGATAGCGGTCTGGCTAGGCGTGAGGCTTTCCGGAGGGAGACGAAGTCCGCCGCTGCGCCGGGCGAGTTTCACTTTGAGCGCGCCAGTGGCATCGGCTTCAAGGAGCAAACCGCGATCCGCGTCGGTGACGGAAACGGCATGGTCCAGCATGTGTCCCAGGACGACGTCAAGCGGGAGTTGCGAGTGCAGCAGAGAGGTTGCCTCCAGCAGGCGCTTCAGCTTGACCAGCCCCCCGCCGGCCGGCTCGGAGCTGGTGATGTGCTCCATGCGCGTGAGGAGGTGAGGAAGGGAATCTTCCTCCGAGCCCTTGCCGGAGCGGAAGATGATTTCGTAGGAATCGTCGAGGCCGAAAGTGATCGAGTCGCCGTCCTGCAACTCGCGGCTATCCACTTTTTCGCCGTTGACGAAGAGGCCGCGGCGCTGGCCGCGATCTTCGATATAGAAATGGTTGGCTTCGATAACTACCGCGGCGCAATTGCGGGAGATGCGGCGGTCGGAGAGCTGCAAGTGATTCCCAGTCTCGGCGCCCCGACCGATCATAAACGGCGTCTGGGTGACGCGGGCGTAGCGCCGCGCGCCGTCCGGGGAGACGACTTCAAGAACTGCTTCGCCGGAAAGAGGTATGGTATCAGGCATGGGGCGTTCGGCGAAGAATTGTAACACGCGCGAGGCGTTGCTGATGTGGCCCGAAGGGGCGGCTGTCAGGAGGTCGCTTTAAGCGGAGCGGGTGTCTTGATCCTGGCCGGTTCGAGGTTGGGAAGAAAGGCGGTGAGGATGCCGATGGCGGGGAGAAACGAGCAAACGCGATAGACAAAGTTGATGTCGGTAAGGTCGGCGAGTTTGCCGAGGAGCGCCGCGCCGATACCGCCCATGCCAAAAGCCAAGCCAAAAAATAACCCCGAGACCATTCCGATTCTTCCGGGCATGAGCTCCTGCGCGTAAACGAGAATGGCGGAAAAAGCCGAGGCTATAACAAACCCAATCACCACGCTGAGTGCGCTAGTCCAGAAAAGGTTGGAATAGGGAAGCAGCAGAGTGAAAGGTAGTACGCCGAGAATGGAAACCCAAATAACGTATTTGCGTCCGATTTTGTCGCCTACTGGGCCGCCAATGTAGGTTCCAGCAGCGGCCGCCGCTAGAAACAGAAAAAGGTGCAACTGCGCGTTTTGAATCGTGACGTGAAACTTGCCCATCAGATAAAACGTATAGTAATTCATCAAACTGGCGAGATAGAAAAACTTTGAGAACATGAGCGCTCCGAGAATGGCCAGAGCGAAAGCAACTTTCTTAGGAGCCAGGACCCGGTGGGGAGAACCGGAATGCATGGACGCGAGTTGCGGGGAATCCAAGGTGATGGGCTTCGGAAGATACAAGGGATGATTGCGAAACCAGTTGCCAATGTTGGTCAGCAGGATGATCGCGAGCAGCGCCAGCAGCGAAAACCAGGCAATGCTGGATTGCCCACTGATAAACGCCCAGGCCATCAAAGGGCCCAGGGCAGAACCGGCGTTGCCGCCCACCTGGAATAACGACTGCGCCATGCCGTGTTGTCCGCCGGAGGCCAACCGCGCGATGCGCGAGGACTCCGGGTGGAACACAGCGGAACCGACGCCCACAAGCGCCGCGGCAGTCAGGATCGTGCCGTAACTGCGAGCCATGGCGAAGCCCACCAGTCCGATCATAGTGATGCCCATCCCGAAGGCCAGTGAGTAGGGCTTCGGGCGGCGGTCGGTATAGAGACCCACAAGGGGCTGCAGGATCGATGCGGTCATCTGCGAAGTAAGGGCGATGCGTCCAACTTGCCAGTAATTGAAATGGAAGGTTTTCTGCAGCAGCGGATAAATCGGCGGCATCAAGGACTGAATCGTGTCGTTCAGGAGGTGGCAGAAGCTGATGGTCAGAAGAATCTTGAAGACGGTCTTCTCGCCAGTTTCCGCTGGAGCCGCAGTTCGAACCGCGGTCAAGTTTAGGTCGCTAGCCATTTAGAGCCCGATTCCCCAAACCATCGTCGCTAAGTACACTCCTCAAAAACTCGTGTCCTCTCTTCTATTCACTTTACATGAAGTTCGCCTTGGATTTCCCGAAGCATTTGCGCGAGAGCATTCCTTAGCGCGCTACGGATGCGGATTGTTCAGAGTGCGGTTGACTTCCGCGAGATTGTCGCGGGCCAGTTCTTGCTGGGGGTTGATGCGCAAGGCGCGTTCCAAGTGCAGCTTCGCCTCCGGGAAATGACCTGCCTCCGCCAGGGCCGCTCCCAGATTAGCCTCGGCACTGGCATCGTCCGGACGCAAGCGGATGGCGGCGCCATAGTGCACAATCGCTTCGCGGAACTGGCCTTGCAAAGCCAGAGCGTTGGCCAGGTTGTAGTGTGCGTCGAAATTGTCGGGCTGTAGTGTAAGCGCCGCGGAGAAATGGAGAATTGCTTCGGCAGTGCGGCCAGTAGCGAGGAGAACAGCGCCGAGCGCATTGTTGGCGACGGCGTCTTGCGGGCGAAGGCGAACAGCCAGAGCAAAGTGTTGGAGCGCTTCATCGGACGCGCCTCGAGCCTGCAGCATGGCGCCGAGATTGTATTGGGCTTCGAAATCGGCCGGATTCTTTTCAATCGTGTGGCGGGCCATGCTCTCTTGCAAGATCCTTCGCGGATCAATCGCGGAGTCGGGCAAAGCGCGCGGCAGAACCTGCAGCCAGAGATGGGCCATTTCGTCGCTGGAGCGGTTGCCGGCAACAACGCGCTTCGGCGGATCGTTTGGGTTGGCGGTGTTCTGGTCGGAATTGTCATAGATATAGCGCATGGTGACGGTGGTTCCCTTGGGCAAAGCCACCGGACTCGCATACCTGTAGACCGCTTGCCAATTCAGGTCCCAATGCCGGATATGAATGAGCGTTTTCACCGAGCCGTCGGGCAATGTGGCCAACGCTTGCATTTCCCTTCCTAAATAGTGAGCGTGGGGGTAGATCGCTAGAAGGTCCACGTCGATGGGAAGTATGAAATCGTCGATGACCAGGAAATTCTTATCGCCGGGAGGGATGTCGAGCAGGCGATCGTTCTCCAGTTGAAGAAGGACGGGATGAAGTGTCGCGGGCTGCTCCGTGAAATACAGGCCAAGACTAGGCTGGATGGCTTCCTGTTTCCCGGAAGGCTGCAAGTGGATGTTGAGGACCAGGTCGGTGTCCTTGTCTAGGCGGAGCGACATGCCATCCGGTTCGGGCAGTGGCACGGTGCCGGGCTTCCAGAAAAAGAAGTGGCTGTCGGGATCAAAGGTTTCGGAGGCGATCTTAATTTCCATTCCGGCGAATCCGGCTCCGGGCTGCGCTTCCTGGCGGCGCGCGGTTTGGGCGCGGTCCACCAATATGTTGGCGTGGTGCACGACGCGTTTGTCGCCGGGGCGGATTTCGATGGCCTTCAGCCAGCGCGTCCGATCGACGGGAGTTCGAAAGATAAAATTCCAGTACATGTCCGAGCCGCTTGCGGGGAGCACGAAAGGCTTTTCCGCCTTAATAACCTGGTCGGGCTGGCCGAGCTGCCAGCCGGCAACGAATTTGGGCGCGGGAGGGAGATCGGAGGGTTCGCCTTCCTCGGCGCCTTGATCGACCCACTTCTGAAAGAGGGCGATCTGCCCGGCGGTGAGGCGAAGTTCGTCGGCAAATTTCAGTTCACCAGGCTCGGGCAGCCAAGGGGGCATGAAATGGCGCTGCGTAACCGCGGCGATTTGGCGGGCGTGGGACTTTGCGTCCTTGTAACTCAGCAGGGGGAAAGGAGCGGCCTCTCCGGGACGGTGGCACATCGCACAAGAGTGATAGAGGATCGGCGCGATGTCGCGGTTGAAAGTGACTCGTTGTTCCGGGATTGCCGGGAGCCGCGCAGGAACTGCATCCTTCTGGCTGGCAGCCGCGGCCACGGCGAAACAAATCCCCAGAATCACCATGAGCGTTCGAACGGATCGCGTCATTCGAGGTCCGAAATAAAGCAGCCTGCACCTGGCGCACTCGCGGGCGGGGTACGACCGTTGAGAACGGCCTGGATGGCTTCTTCGAGCTCGTGAGTGGTGGGCGCATGACGGGCACGGCCAAGATCCTGGTACAAGTTATCAATGCGGCCGTGGTAGGCGAGATGGCGGCTGGCGTCGAACACCGCGACTTCCGGCGTAACGCGGGCTTGGGCCAACTTCACGAGAACGAGTTGTGGGTCGCGCAGGGCGGGAAGCTTGTATTTGTACTCGCGCTCGTGTTGGCGAATCTTTTCCGCCGATTCGGATCTATCCGGGTAAACCAGCCAGAATGCGGCTTGGCCTTCGTACTTGGCGCTGATGCGCTGGATAGCGGGCGCGTAGCGATTCGAAACCGGGCAATCCGTGCGGACGAAGACCAGAACCACGAGCTTTCCCCGAGATTCTTGGAAAGGATCGGACGCCGTGCCGTCGAGCGCCATCGCCGAATTCTGGGTGGAATAAAGAACGTAGAAGGGTGCTAGTGAAAATGCCACCAGGATTGCGACAACAAAACGAAATACCCGTAAGTTATGACGTGCGCGCCACATAAAAGTCCGTGGAGGAAAGACACCCAAATCTTACAGCGGCGCGATGGCGCTGTCTATTTTTAGGGCTGGGTTCCTAGCGGGCCGCCGAGACCAGCCGCCGCGAGACGTAGTCGGCGACGTAGGCGTCGAAAAGGTCGTTGAGGCGCTCGCAGACCGGACCCCGAGCGGGGATTTTGTTGCCGGCGATTTCGCCGACGCTGATTAGATTGCGGTTTGTGGACGAGATAAAGACTTCGTCGGCGGAGTAGAGGTCTTCCGGACGGAGCGCTTGTTCGACGACGGAAACGCCGGCCTCCGGCGCAATTTCCATCAGGATGCCGCGGGTGACGCCTTCCAGGCAGCCGGAATTAAGCGGCGGCGTGAGAATTTTCCCATTCCTCACGGCAAAGATATTCGCGGAAGTGCATTCGGCGGCTTCGCCGCGCTCGTTTAGCATGACGACTTCATCGAAGCCGTCCTTCACAGCCTCCGACACCGCCCAAACATTATTGAGCCAGGAGATGCTCTTTACGCCAGCCATCGGAGAAGCGGCGTGACGGCCATGTTCGCGAATGGCTAACCGCACGATTTCGCGATGTTCGGGCAGGCCAGAAGTGTAAATGATGAGATCCACTTGAGGATGCTTTTCGTCGCTCTGCCAGAAGCCCACGGTGTTGTAGACCAGATAGATGCGCGCGCAACCTTCGGTCGCTTTATTGGCGCGAATGACCTCGTGCAAATTCACCCGCACTTTAGCCGCCGTGTAAGGCATAGGCAGGCGGGTGATCCCGGCGTCTTTTTCGAGGCGCCGCCAATGGCGCTCGTAGGCAAACGCTTCTCCCTTCGAGATGCGCAGCGTGGTGAAGATTCCCCAGCCACAGATCAGGCCAGCCTGTCCGGGAGAAAGACGGACTTTCTCGATGGGCAGCAAGGCGTCGTTGTGAAAGACGTTCGGGTGAATCACCTAGGCCTCACGAAAAAAGCGCAAAACATGCTTCTATTGTATCCGAAAAGCCGAAGTTTAGGCCCGGCGAGAGATCTGCCGCCGGCAGTTCAATGAGGCATATAAAAAGAGGGCGGATCGAAGCCCGCCCTCTTTTGGAAATGAAACTTGGAAAGCGACTAAAACGTGAGCTTCAGTGCCAGTTGGATTTGCCGGGAAGAACCGAAGTCGCCGGTCGGGAAGCGCGTGTTCAGGATTCTGCCGAACGAGCCGCTGGTGGCGGTAAGAACCGGGTTGCCGAAATTCGGGTGATTGAAAAGGTCGAAGAACTCGGTCCTGAACTGGAGATTGAATCGCTCGGTAATTTTGGTGTTCTTGGTGAGCGAGAAATCCGTGTTCAGGAAGTTCGGACCGATAATGGCATCTCGGCCGAGACTGCCCGGATGACAGCTTCCCGGAACCACGAGATAAGTGCTGCCGCCCGGGGCGGTGGGAGTACTGTTGAAAGTGCAAGGCACTGCAAAGGCTGCGTTGGGCGTCGCGGCGCAGGCCGGAATGGCTGGCGTGGCGCCCTGCGGCGCCCCGTTGAACGGCTCACAGAGAACAGGGTCGGTAAAATACTGCTTGGGATTGCCGGTACCACTGACAGCGCTCAAGCGATCCGGCCGAACAGTAAGGGAGATTCCAGGTCCGGGACCGATGGCCAGTGTGGGATTCAGCGGACTTCCGCTCTGGTCCTGAGTCGTCAAGCCGAACTGCCATCCTGAGACTAGGCGGTTGGCTTTAAACGGCAGTTCATAGAAACCACTCATGACGAAGCGATTTCGCACATCGAACTCGGACGGGCCGTAGTCGGCTCGGGGGTTATACGCATTCTGAAGGACCAGCGATTCTCCCGTGGAAAGCGAATTGTAATCGAGCGACTTCGAGTAGGTGTAGGAAGCAAGAAACTCAAGGCCATGAGAGAAGTGCTTGTTGATGGTGGCCCACACAGCGTTGTAGTTGGAGTTCCCGACGCTATTGACCTGGTTGATGGTGTTCAAAGCGCAAGCCGGATTGGGAGCTTGGCATTGCGCCGGAATCACCGCGCTGGTCAGCCGAAGAGTCGGGAAGGGCTTCACGGTCGCGTAGAATCCGTTGGTGACAAACGGCTGATTGACGTTTTGCGTCAACTGCAAGTGCGTTCCCTTCACTCCCACGTAGGCTACCTCTAGTCCGAGAGTGGAAGTGATCTGGCGCTGCACGCCCAGGGTCCAATCCTGCGCATACATGTCTTTGAAATTGGAGTTGACGGCGGAGGGGCCTAGGCTGACGCCCGTGACAGCGGCGGAGGGATGCTCCAGTGTGATGGAGTTCGTTGCCGAACTCGCTGAGAGAGGCAGAGCGAAAAGTGGATTGGAGCTGAGCCCGGTGACGATGTTGGTTGTGGGATCCTGGGTCATGATCGCGTAGGAGGCGCGCACGGAAGTTTTGCCATTCTTAAAAGGATCCCAGGCGAATCCGACGCGCGGCTGAAAGCTCTTGTTGTTGGTCTGATATGGCTGCGGAGAGGAAACCAGCGTCCCACTCGGCACGTCGAAATTCGTAAAGCGAGCGGCGGCTTCCGAGGGCGTCGAGTTCCACGCGTAGCGGAGACCGATGTTAAAAGTGAAGTTCGGTTTCCACCGGAAGCTATCCTGGGCAAAAACGTCGTAAGACGGTTGCAGGATCTTGTCGTTCCCGGAACCGAGCTGGTCGGTGAAGGCGTTGGATTTGTCGGCAAGGAAGTTGGGAAAGGAAGTGAAATTAAAACTACCAACGTTTTCCGCAATGTTGTTGTTATAGGCGCGCCGGATTTCCCCGCCAAATGCAAAGGTGTGCCGACCTTTGAGCCAGCTCAAAGTGTCATTCAATACAGCGGTGGTATCGCCGCGCCCCTGTGGTTCTCCCGTGGGGCCGCCAAACCCCAGCGTTCCTGCCACGTTGATAAACGGCAATCCGGAACCGACCGGGGAACCCGCGGGTAAGGTGATGTTGAACGCAGCAGGATCCAGCAGCGCATTGGGAGTAAAGGTCAAATGGATGCGGTTAAACCCGATGCGAACGGTATTGGCCAGCGCAGAACTGAAAGTGTGGTCTTCGCTGACGGTGGCAAGTTGGCGGAACCCCGAGCGCGTATCGCCAAACCCGGGGAGATCGGCATTGATTGCGCCGCCGGCCGTGGGCTCTTGGCGAAGATCCTTCTGAACGACGTAATAGCCGTGAAGGCGATCCCTGTCTCTCAGATCGTAATCCACGTCGGCGGAGCCCTGGTTCAAAGCCACGTTGGCCAGGGCTCCACCGGCAAACAGGTTGTAAGTGGCGGGAACCCCCGCCGTGCCGCTGCCAACTTGATTGGCCGAAGGAACTAGGGCCAGCAGGCTCTCGACCGCGGGAGTGCTGACGGTAGCGCGGTCATTTTGGCTCGGGACGGTCGAGGACACCGTCAAGCTCTGATGCTGCCGCAGGCCTTCGTAAGCGAGAAAGAAAAACGCCTTGTTTTTCCTGATGGGACCGCCGAAATCCGCGCCAAAATCATTTCTCTTAAAAGGGTTTTGCACCACTCCCACCGGATTGAAGAAGTTGCGTGCATCGAGGGCGCTGTTGCGGAGGAATTCAAAGGCTTCGCCGTGGTACTGATTGGTGCCGGAGCGCGTGGCCATGTTCACGATGGCGCCGGAATTCCGCCCGTACTCAGCGGGGAATGACGCGTTATCAATCTTAACCTCCGCAAGAGTGTCGATGGGCGGCTGGAAGGTAATCTGGTTCTGCACTGGATCATTCAAATTGATGCCATTGACCAGCCAGTTGGTGGTGTCTTCGCGCTGTCCGGCGGTATTGATGCCGAAAGAACCTTGGCCGCGCAGCGGTGCGGAAAGAAAACCGTTGGCCGGAGGAGTGATAGTGCCGGCCGTAAGCAAGCTGAGATCCGTAAAGTGACGGCCATTTAGCGGATTGTCCTGCACGGTTTTGTCATTGATGACCTGCCCCATACTGTTTGAAGCCGTTTCTAGCAGCGCGGCATCGGCCGTGATTTCTATTTTTTCGGTTGCTTCGCCGACCTTCAGTTGAATATTTTGCGTGACGGCAGATGCCACATCGAGCTTGAGATTGGAAATGATTGACGACTGAAAACCAGGGGCGCTGACTTGGAGGCGATAAATTCCGATTGGCAAAGAGGGGAGGAGGTAGGCCCCGGCTGTGTCCGTTTCTGTCGCGGTCTCGACCCCCGTTGCCTGGTTGGTCGCAACGACTTTCGCGTTTGCGACCACCGCTCCGGTGGGGTCCGTTACCGTGCCGTTCAAAGTTGCCGTGGACTGCGCCAGAACGCTGCTTCCCAAGACACCCGAAAGGACGGCCAAAAGGAACGCTCGAAAGAAAAAACGGCGGTTACCTAGCGAGTTTTTTGATGCAACTTCCATTTCGAATCCTCCTGAGTGTGTAACCCACGCGAACTGTGCGATCCTTGCCCCCGGTCGTTTCGCAATCCCAGTGCCAGAATGGAATCAGTCCCCCCTTGCTCGGAAAGCGCGTCCTATCAACGCCTTATCGGTTTACCTTAGTGCAGGCACATCCGAAGCGCGGACGGCCCTTCCAAAAACGGAATGGGCCTCCGAAATATCGAAGAAGTTTTATGGGAAATTAAAGGGTCCGGCGTTAAGAGACGCCCTGAAAGTCTATGGCTTGCAACTGGCGGGCAGCGCCAGAAGCTGGCCTTCGATGATCATGTTGGGATTGCGCAGCGTGGGGTTTGCTCGGGTGATACAAGACCAATACGAGGCATGGCCAAATCGCGCGAGCGCGATTTGCGACAGCGTGTCGCCTTTCTCGACGGCGACGCTGGTTGCCGTCCGCTCGGAAGAAGTCACTGCGGGCAAATTAAGCTGCGAGCCCGCTACGATACGATTGCCATTCACAATCTCAGGATTCACGGCTAGGATTTCGCGCCACCGAAGGCCTTTGCCCAGCTTTTCCTGCGCGAGTTTCCACAAGGAATCTCCCGCCTTGACGATCACGACACTCAGCTTGGCGGGGGCGGCAGGTGCGCTAGGCAAAATCGGCTTCGCAGGTTCCAGGCCAGTTACCGACGGGCCCGAAGGCTTCGCTTCATGGGCAGGAGCGGCAGGTTCGGAAGGGTTTACGGCAAGAGCCGCTTGCCCGGAGGGTGCATAGCGAATAACGGGCGGCACCGGCTGTGCCGGCACTACGTGAGGAACTAGCGGCCGCGACGGCATCACGGAAAAGTCCGGCGCGGGTTCGACAGGTTCCGACGGTGTTACTGACAAATCAGAGGCGAGCGAAGGCGCGGTGCGAAGGACCGGGGCCGCCGGCTGCCCTGGCGTAACGTGAGTGGCCACCTTGGGAGAAGGCATCACAGCGAAGTTCGGCGCCGGCGCGACTGGGCCCGACGGCATGGCTAAGAGACCGGATGGGCGCGAACCGGTCGTGCGAACACTGGGTGCCGCCGGCTGACTTGGCGTCGTGTGAGGAGTCAGCCGAGGCCCGGGCATCACCGAAAAGTCAAGCTCCGGAGCCGTCGGCTTCGAAGGCCTTGCCGAAAAGACGGATTCGCGCGAAGGCGCATTGCTAACGATAGGGGCAGCTGGTCGAGTCGGCGTCGCGTGGCGTGCCAGCCGTGGCGAGGGCATAACGTTAAGGTCCGGCGCGGGCGCGGCTGGTTTCGATGGCAGCGTGAGTGTGGTTGACGGTCGGGAAGGCCTTTCGCCAACCGCAGGTGCCTGCGGAGCCGTAACGCGCTTCGCAGATGAGCGCGAGGGTCCCGCCAAATAAATGCGCGGACGCTCGAACGGCGAGCGTTTCACCGGCGGCTGGAACGGCTCGATTCGAGGCTCTGCGGGAATGACAATGATCGGGCGCGCCGGAGCCACGAGACGCTTGGGCGCGCCGGGCGCGGGAGCTTCAGGTGTACCGACTTCCAAAGGCTTGGGTGTAGCCAACGCGGGCTCTGCAAAGGGCAGATGGAACTCCGCCGACTGTTCAAGCCGGAGCATTTCTCGCATTCTGCGATATTGGCGCGCGAGGTCACCGAGAGGAAGGTCGGCCGGGAGAGCCTGCGCATCGACGGGCTCTGGAGGTGCTTCCACGCCTGGGACTGGCTGCTGGTTTTTCTTTGCTTGCACTTCCGCGCGATCCTCGGGGGTGAGGATTTGCGCACGCTGTAGATCTTCGTCGGTGTAAACGTGCTTTGGCTTTTTCTGCTGATTTTCTTTCCGGGCTTTTTCCTGGCGCGCGGCTTCGGCGACATCTTGCGCGTAACACTGCGTAAAGCCAAAAATCGTGCAGGAGATGATCAGAATTCCGGAGCAGGTAAGCCGCACGAAACGGGACGAGGTCCTCTCCGTGCTTGAGGGGATGGTCAACAAGGGCGTGTCGAGATCAGTTCGTTGCATGCCAACCGACCACGGGGGGACACCGCTTATCAAAAAATCATAGCAAAAAATGCGGCTTTTGAGAAGCGAAATTTTTAGGTATCCTGCGCTCGGCAGAGGTTTTATTCAACAAAATGTTGACGGTCCGAAACCCTAAATCCCCCCCTTACGGCGTCTGGCTGGAATCGGAGTCCATGATTTCAGCACGATATAGGTCAGCGCTATGATTTCGATACCAGCGATTTAGCGGGAGCGCTGCGAGAGGAGAAAAGCGATGAGCAACACACCGGGAGTTTCTCGGCGCCAGTTCGTTTCGTCGGCAATGTCGGCCGCCACTGTTTCTTGCCTCCAGCCTGGACGAGAATTCCTTACCCGTTTAGCCGCTGTCGGTAGGGAAGCAACTGAAGACCTTGGCCAGTCTTCTGTCGCGCTCACGACGAATCCGCCTTGGCGCGACCAGGGCATCCTCAACCTCGCCAAGTCGCCGTACGCCAAACTCCGAAACGTGCCGGTGCACGCCGTCACCATCGAAAGCGGCTTCTGGGCGCAACGCCGCGATGTCAACGTCAACAAAAGCATTCCCTCGATGGAGAAATTGCTGGAAGCCAACGGCCGCATGGACAATTTCCGCCGCCTCATCGGCAAGAGCGCGGCCGCGCAGCGCGGCCCAGTGTACTCCGATTCCGACGTTTATAAATGGACGGAAGCCGCCGGCTTTGCTTTGCAATCCGGTGATCGTCCCGAACTTCGCGCGGATGTCGAAAGAATCGCCAAGGATGTCATTGCAGCGCAGCAGCCCGACGGATACTTGAACACCTATTATGTCGGCGAGCATGCTTCTCAACGAATGGACCCGAAGGTCCAGCAGTGGGGCCACGAACTTTACAACATGGGCCACTTCCTGCAAGGTGCTATCGCCTACTATCGGGCTACCGGAGAGCGCACCTTGCTGGACGCGGGCATCCGTTTTGTAAACGATTTTCTTCTTCCCAAATTCGGTCCGGGTCCCGATAAGAAACCTTTGTTCTCCGGCCATCCGGAAATGGAGTTGGCACTGGTTGAGCTTTATCGAATGACCGGTGACCAACGGCAGCTCGACCTCGCGGGTTATCTTCTCGCTGGCGATTCGCGAATTCAGGTCAAGCCCTGGGATTACGTCTATCATTTTTGCGGCCAGCCCTTCACTTCACGAACGCATCTGGAAGGTCATGCCGTGCGGGCCATGTACGCTTGTTGTGGGGCGACTGACTATTATTTGGAAACCGGCGATCCCGCTTATTGGAAGACCCTGGACGTTTTGTGGAAGGATCTCGTTTCCGCGCAGATGTACGTCACCGGAGGAGTTGGCGCGCGCAGCGACGGTGAAGCTTTCGGTGATCCCTACGAATTGCCCAATGCCCGCGCTTACGGCGAGAGTTGCGCCGCCATCGGAAACATGATGTGGAATTGGCGCATGCTTGCCGCTACGGGTGAAGCCAAATTCGCCGACGTGATGGAACGTGCCCTCTACAACGGCATCAATTCCGGCATGTCGCTTGACGGCACGCTTTACTGCTATCGCAATCCGCTGGCGTTTGATCCTTCCGGCGGCGACAAAATTCGCAACGATTGGTACGATACCACTTGCTGCCCGCCGAATCTGGAGCGCACCTTCGCTTCTCTGCCAGGATATTTCTACAGCACTAGCAGCGAAGGCCTCTATCTCCACTTCTTTGACAACTCGGTACTGGACGGGCATCTCGAAAACGGGGTCGGCTTGAAAGTCCGCCAGAAGACGAATTATCCGTGGGATGGCAGCGTGGAAATTTCCGTCACGCCCAAGGAACCCACCGAATTCACATTCTTCGTTCGCATCCCCGGCTGGACGGACACCGCGCAAGTCACCGTCAACGGGAAAACTGTCTCGGGCGCCACGCCCGGCCAGTATCTTCCGATTCGGCGCCGCTGGTCCGACGGCGACGTCATCCGCGTGCAATTCAATATGAAACCCCAGCTTCTCGAAGCCAACTCGCAGGTCCTCGAAAACAATGGCCGCGTGGCCGTGCAGCGCGGTCCGCTTGTCTATTGCCTGGAGCAAATCGACCAGCCCGCCGGGCTGCCGCTGAAGAATGTGGCGCTCAATCTGGACAAGAATGCGCGCACTCCATTCCAGGAAGAATTTCGCAAGGACCTGCTCGGCGGCGTAATTTTGCTCCGCCATGTCGGCTCCGCTTACGGAGAATCCGCCGAGCAGCGCCAGTTGTACTTCCGCTACACCGGTGGGCCTCGAAAATCCAACACTGTCTCGCTAACATTTATTCCGTACTACGCGTGGGCCAACCGCACCCCAACTCCCATGCAGGTTTGGACGCCTCTATCGCAGGCTATCGTTGGATAAATGGCGCGCGGTTCGTGATATAACTTCGCGGCATGACAGACAAATGGGGAAGACGCCTGTTCAAAACAGGTGCGGTGGCGTTGTTGATCGTCGGATTAGTGCATTCACTCTCGCTGATTCGCGAGCTGGCTCCCGCGAATGACACGGAAAAGCAGTTGCTGCAGCTGATGTCCAGCTACAAATTCGATCTGCTAGGGTCCATGCGCAGCATGGGCGACCTGCTGCGTGGGTTCAGTATTTCCTTCATGACGGCGGCGCTCGGCTTCGGAATCTTTGATCTGGTGCTGACGCGCGAGCGCGCAAGCCTTCTCCGGCGGGCCGCTTTGGTCAATATGATCTGGCTGGCCGCCATGACCGCGGTCTCTCTGTATTATTTTTTTATTGTACCCACTTCATTTCTCGCTGTGACGCTACTCCTTTTTATCCTGGCGTGGTTCAAGCTACCAGCCGAAGAGACGACTTAGGGCCCCTGGCAACCACGCGCAGAAGTCTTTGCCGGGGCTGCCCAAGCACAACTCTGGCACAAACTCTTCGTGTCAACAGTGGTTCCGCATCGAAGATTGATAATCAATCCAACCGTATGATTCCATTCATGATTAAGCCGGGGTACTCTCGGAGAGCAAATTCGCATTGTGTTTTTGTCCTTGACTTTTCTTTGTATCTTGTATATAGACTA
>Ga0307478_10000191_pt1 | contig 71450 bp, 85 predicted proteins | sample atmos_gasesECM4C_2_FD_203713 | JGI IMG/M metagenome (GOLD analysis project Ga0307478, IMG submission 203713) | Hardwood forest soil microbial communities from Morgan-Monroe State Forest, Indiana, United States - atmos_gasesECM4C_05 | ecosystem: Environmental > Terrestrial > Soil > Temperate...
GGAGATAACGTGAGCCTGGTGATTGAGCTGATCACGCCGGTGGCGATGGAAAAGGGATTACGGTTTGCGATACGTGAAGGCGGACATACGGTAGGCGCCGGAACGATTGCCGAGATCGTGAAGTAGGAAAGCGCGGACACTCTTGTCCGCGAAAACAATAGCGCGGCTCGCAACTTGCCGCTGGTTCTTTCCTCCCGGAATAGCCGGGCGGGGATAGAGAGTGAAACATGGTTGGAAAAGAGAGAATTCGCATTCGGCTGAAGGCATACGACTACCGCATCCTGGACCAGTCCACGGGTGAGATCGTCGAAACCGCCCGCCGCACTGGCGCGCAGATCGCGGGTCCGATTCCGTTGCCCACGATGAAGAACAAGTATTGCGTGCTGCGTTCGCCCCACGTGGACAAGAAGTCGCGCGAGCAGTTCGAAATTCGCACCCATAAGCGTTTGCTCGACATTCTCGAGCCCACGCAGCAGACCGTGGATGCACTGATGAAGCTTGATCTCCCCGCCGGTGTCGATGTCGAGATCAAGGCATTTGGCAAAGAGCACAAATAGCTCGTAGTCCCTTCAGGGACGAAGCAAAGAACGAAAGCTCCCCAGCCAATAGCCACTGGCCAAGCTGGGAACGGAGAAAGAAATGGCAAAGGTAGCTGGAATTCTGGGGAAAAAGGTCGGCATGACGCAGCTCTTTGACGACAAGGGCGACGTGCATCCCGCTACCGTGTTGCAAGCCGGGCCTTGTGTGGTCACCCAGCACAAGACCGCAACCAAGGACGGCTATGTTGCCGCCCAGATCGGTCTGGTCGAGTTCGTAAAGGAATCGCGGCTGACGATGCCGATGAAAGGTCATCTCGGCAAGCACAATCTGCCGCCGGTGAAGATCATTCGCGAAGTGCCTGTCGAGGTTGACGAAAAAGCGGCGGACGGCGACGGCGTGGTGAAGGCCGGCGATCGCGTGCTGATCGACATTTTTGAAGGCGAGCGGTTTGTGGACATCGTTGGCATCAGCAAAGGCCGCGGTTTCCAGGGTGTGGTCAAGCGCCATCATTTTGGCGGCGGCCCGAAATCGCACGGTTCGATGTTTCAGATCACAGGCTCTATCGGGTCCTCGGCGTTTCCCTCGCGCGTATTCAAGGGAATGCGCATGTCGGGTCATATGGGGAACGCTCGCGTTACTGTGCGCAACTTGCGGGTGCTCGGGATGGACAAAGAGGACAACCTTCTGGTGGTCGAAGGTAGCGTGCCCGGCCCTAACGGCGGATATCTGGTGATCACCAAAGCCAAGAAGCCGCCGAGAGAGCGTCGTGGATTTGCCGGTTCGGCGACAGTCGATCCGTTGAAGGCAGCGAAACGCGCCGCCAAGAAGGCGTAAGGGATCACACGAAAAGCATATGGCAACGATTGACATTCAAAATCTGAGCGGCGGCAAAGTTGGCACGCTCGAGCTCGCCGACGAGGTTTTCGGCGCGGTCAACGAGGACCTGCTTTGGGAGGCGGTGAAGCACTACCGCGCCGCCCATCGTGCCGGTACTCATGCCACCAAGAATAAGAAGCTGGTTTCCGGCGCCGGTAAGAAGCTTTGGAAGCAGAAGGGCACTGGACGCGCCCGTGTCGGCTCCATTCGTTCGCCACTGTGGCGGCACGGCGGTACCGTCCACGGTCCGCAACCGCACTCTTATGATTACCAGTTTCCGCGCAAGAAGCTGTTGGGCGCGCTGCGTTCAGCCCTCGCCGCCAAGTTCGCCGACGGTAAGCTGATTGTGGTCAACGCATTCAGTCTCAAGGAAGTGAAGACCAAGGCCTTCCGCGAGTCTCTCAATAAGTTGAAAGTTGACAGCACGGCTTTGCTGGTGGAAGTGCCGAATCACGGAAACCGCAATCTGGTTCTCAGTTCACGCAACCTTGAGGGAGTAGAACTGCTCAGCGGCAACGCAGTTCATCCTTATCATCTATTGCGTTATGACCGGGCAATCTTTTCGCAACCGGCCATCGAGAAATTACAGGTAACACTGAAGAGTTCGCTGCCCAAGCGTCACAAGCACGCAGCCGAGGATGAAGGCAGTCCGAAAAAAGCTGCAAAGACGCCGCGGCGTCGCACCAAACATGAAAAAGCGGCGGAGGTGGCCTGATGAAATCGGCATATCAGATTCTTCGCCGGCCGGTCATTACTGAAAAGGGTCTGGCTATTAAGGAAAATCAGAACACACTGGTCTTCCAGGTGGCGCCCAAGGCGACCAAAACGGAAATTAAGGAAGCCGTACAGAGCATTTTCAAAGTCAAAGTGCGTTCCGTTCGCACCGCGACTTATCCGGGAAAAGAACGGCGGCGAGGCAAGTTTGCCGGCTATCGTCCCGATTGGAAGAAGGCATATGTGCGGCTGAAAGCCGGCGAAAAGATGCCGGAGTACGCACAGAATTTATAGCCGTGCGTCGTTCGTCGTTGGTCATTGGCCAACCCGAAAGATTGCAGCGGCAAAAGAAGCCAAAAGCTAAGAGCTAGAAGCCAAGAGCTGATTTATGCCAATCAAGACATACAGACCGACGACCCAGACGTTGCGTTACCGGACGACGATCGTCAACGACGACATTACTCGTACCCGGCCGCACAAGCCGTTGACCGAGCCCAAGCCGCGCACCGGTGGTCGCCGTAATTCAGGCGATACTACCAGCCGGTTCATCGGTGGTGGTCACAAGAAGAAGTTGCGGCTTATTGATTTCAAGCGCGACAAGACCGGCATTCCGGCCATGGTAGCTTCCATTGAGTACGATCCCAACCGCTCGGCGCGCATAGCCTTGTTGAACTACGCCGACGGTGAGAAGCGTTACATCCTTCAGCCCGATGGTTTGAAAGTTGGGCAGAAAATCGTCAGCGGTCCTGACGCCGACATTCTGGTAGGCAATGCCTTACCACTGCGCAACATTCCACCCGGCACCACGATTCACAATGTCGAATTGAAGCCAGGCAAAGGCGCACAGATGGTGCGGTCCGCAGGTGGCGCAGCTCAGTTGGTCGCCAAGGAAGCCGAATACGCGTTGGTCAAATTGCCCTCGGGCGAGACTCGTAAAGTTTCCCAGGATTGCCTGGCGACCATCGGACAGGTCGGCAATCTGGACCACGAGAACGTCACCATCGGTAAAGCCGGACGTTCCCGCTGGCTGGGCAAACGTCCACATAATCGCGGCGTTTCCATGAACCCGGTCGACCATCCGCACGGCGGTGGTGAAGGCAAGACTTCCGGCGGACGTCACCCTGTAACTCCGTGGGGACAGCCGACGCGTGGCTACAAGACGCGCAATAACAAGCGTACGGATAAGTTCATCGTGAGCCGGAGAAGTAAGTAGTCGTTCAGGATGACAAGGCCGTTAGTGACGGCTGAAAGCTGAGATCTGACTTTATGGCACGTTCAACCAAGAAGGGCCCGTTCGTCGATGGCTACCTGCAATCGCGGGTGGAAGCCATGAACTCGCGCAACGAGAAAAAGGTGCTGCGCACCTGGTCGCGGCGCTCCACGGTGATTCCGGAATTCGTGGGTCACACCATCGCGGTGCACAACGGCAGGAAGTTTATTCCTGTATATGTTACCGAGAACATGGTCGGCCATAAGCTGGGTGAGTTCAGCTTCACTCGCCAGTTCAAGGCGCACTCCATGCGGGCGGCAACGGAAACAGCCGCCAGGCCCGCAGGTCCTCCCGGTGGTCCCGGAGCTATCACTCCGGCAGGAGGAGCGAGTCCGGCAGCGCCGGCGGCTCCAGCGTCGAAGTCGTAAGGCAGGATGGAAGAGATTAAGACTATGGAATTTCGAGCTCAAGCCCGGTTCATGCGCGTCACGCCGCAGAAGGCCCGTCTGGTGCTGGACCTGATCAAGGGACGTCGCGTTGAAGATGCACTCAATACGCTAACCTTCACCAAGAAACGCGTCGCGCCCACCATTGAGAAGTTATTGCGCTCCGCCTTGGAAAACGCCAACTACCTGAGCGCGGAAAAAGGCCTGGACGTCGATGTCGACAGCCTTTACGTGAAGCGCGCGGTGGCTGGCGACGGACCTCGCATGAAGAGAATCCGTCCCGCGCCCATGGGTCGGGCTTTCCGCTACGTGCGTCGTATCTCTCATATCGAGATCGAATTGGCGGAGCGCGGTAAGAATGGCGAAGCCGTGGCTCATGTAGTTGGCGAAGCTCATGCGGCGGCTCCAGTCCGGAAAACTGCCGGCAAGAAGAAGTCCGCAGTTAACAAGAAGAAAAAAGTAGCAGCGAAGAAGTAGCGGCGGCGCTACAGGAGAAAAGATGGGACAAAAAGTTCATCCATACGGTTTCCGGCTCGGCTACACCAAGCCGTGGAAGTCCCGCTGGTTTGTGGAGCGCGACTACGACAAGCTTTTGCTCGAAGACGTCAAGTTGAAAAACGAGCTCAAAGAAAAGCTGAAGTCGGCGGGCGTCAGCTCCATTGAAATCGAGCGCCCCGGCAACAAGCTTCGCGTCATTATCAGGACGGCGCGTCCTGGAATCATCATCGGACGCAAGGGCGTCGAGATCGACAAGCTCAAGCAGGATGTGCAGAAACGCACCGCGCGCGAGGTTTATCTCGACATCCAGGAAGTGCACAAGCCGGAGCTTGATGCGCAGCTGGTGTCGGAAGCCATCGCGCTGCAACTCGAGAAGCGGGTCGGTTTCCGCCGCGCTATGCGCAAAGCTGTCGATTCAGCGTTGCGTTTCGGGTGCAAGGGAATCAAAGTCCGCGTAAGTGGCCGCTTGAACGGAAACGAAATCGCCCGCTCGGAATGGTATCTGCAGGGGCGGTTGCCGTTGCACACGTTGCGCGCCGATATCGATTACGGTTTTACCGAAGCGCGTACCACTTACGGCGTGATTGGCGTGAAGGTCTGGGTTTATAAAGGCGAGATTTTGCCCGCCAAGAAGCGCGAACCGCAGCAGCAGCCTGTGGGCGCATTTTAGGTTTGCCGGGGGAGGCGCAGCTTGCTGCGTCGCAGACTGAAAGCTAAGAGCCAAAGGCCAAGAGCTTATTTATGTTGATGCCAAAGAAAGTGAAGTACCGCAAACAACAGCGCGGCCGCATGCGGGGTAAAGCCTGGCGCGGAAGCGAACTGACGTTTGGCGACTACGGATTGAAGGTGCTCGAGCCCGGTTGGATTACCGACCGGCAAATCGAAGCTGCCCGCGTGGCCATGACGCGCTTCGTCAAGCGTGGTGGCAAGATCCAGATCCGCTTATTCCCGGATAAGCCGGTCACCAAGAAGCCGGCCGAAACTCGTATGGGCAAGGGCAAAGGCGCGCCGGATCACTGGGTGGCCGTAGTTCGTCCCGGCAAGATTTTGTTTGAGATGGAGGGAGTCAGTTTGCAGGACGCCTCCGAGGCTATGCGTCTGGCGTCGCACAAGCTGCCGCTGCGCACGGTGTTTGTAAAACGCGAGTCCGCGGTTCACTAAGAATTTCGTAACGAAAGACTGAGAACTGGTTTATGAAACCCGACAAAGTTCGCAACTTGACTGAAGACGAGCTCAAGCACCAGGAGAGTGATCTCGGCGATCAACTCTTCAAGCTGAAGTTCCAGCTCAACATGGGCCAGACCGAAAGCTTGAAAAAGATCCGCGGCTTGCGCCGGGACATCGCCCGCGTGAAGACCATCACCCGCGAGCGCGAACTGGCCGCCGCCAAGACGGAGAAGCGCTAATGCCTGAAACCGCAGCCGCAACCACAACTAAAGATCAGCACGGCCCGGCCGCCGGCCGCCGCAAGGAAGTCGTCGGCGAAGTCGTGTCGAACCGGATGCAGAAGACCATCGTGGTGCAAGTCGTGCGCAAGAAATCGCACGCTTTCTACGGGCGTGTAGTTTCGAAATCCAAGAAATTCTACGCTCACGACGAAAAGAACGAAGCCCACGTCGGCGACGTGGTCAGGCTCGAAGAAACCCGCCCGCTTTCGAAGTTGAAGCGCTGGCGGCTGAAGCAAGTGGTCCGCCGTGCCGCTTTGGTTCCAGAAGTGGCCGTCGAAGTGGCTTCCTAGAAGTCTTGCTACAGGGAGATTGAACTATGGCCGTGATGATGAGAAGCATGCTCGAAGTCGCCGACAACTCCGGCGCCCGCAAGCTGCAGATGATTCTGCCGCTGGGCGGTTCCACCGGATTGAATGCCGGTTTGGGAGACGTGATCACGGCAAGCGTGAAGGAAGCGTCGCCCGACGGACAGGTCAAGAAGGGGACGGTGGTTAAGGCAGTGATCGTGCGCACCCGCAAAGAATACGGTCGTCGCGATGGCACCTACATTCGCTTCGACACCAATGCCGCCGTCCTGATCAACGATGCCGGCGAACCGGTGGGAACGCGCGTGTTCGGGCCCGTCGCCCGTGAGTTGCGCGAAAAGAAGTTTTTGAAGATCGTGTCACTGGCGCCAGAAGTGCTTTAGATTTTGGAAACTGGGGATAGAGATGGCAATCGCAGCAACCGCACATAAACGAGTGGACATTCGCCGCAACGATACGGTGAAAGTAATCACCGGTCGCGACAAAGGCAAAGAAGGCCGTGTTCTGCGCGTGTTTCCCGGCGATGGCAAGCTTCTGGTCGAGCACGTCATGATTGTGAAGAAGCACGTGCGTCCCAACCCGCAGCGCAACATTAAAGGCGGCATCGCGGAGCAGGAGAGCCGCATCGCGATCTCCAACGTGCAACTGGTGTGCGGGACATGCGGGCCGGTGCGCGTCGGCCATGAAGTTCGCGGCGACCGCAAAGTTCGCGTGTGCAAGAAGTGCAAGACGACATTAGATAAATAGCGAGATTCGAAAGCATCATCGAAGGTACTGAGCAATGGCGAAAGACAAAAAAGAGAAAAAGGGCGGCGCGCAAGAGGAACAGCGGGTTCCAGAAGTGGCGCGTCACAGCGCCAAGGAGACTCCGCGACTGAAGGCGCGCTTCAAAACGGAAATTGCGCCCACGCTAATGAAGGAGTTCTCATTCAAGAACCCCATGGCGGTGCCGCATCTGCACAAGATCGTTATCAATATGGGTATGGGCGAGGCTACGCAGAATGCCAAAGTGATGGACCCTGCGGTCAATGAGCTGGGCCAGATCACCGGCCAGAAGCCGGTAGTCACGCGGGCCAAGAAATCCATTGCGGCGTTCAAAGTCCGCGAAGGACAAGCCATCGGTGCCATGGTCACTCTGCGTGGCGACCGCATGTACGAGTTTTTCGACCGCTTGGTCAATGTGGTGCTTCCCCGCGTGCGAGACTTTCGCGGCGTTTCCACCAAGTCATTTGATGGCCGCGGCAACTACACCATCGGTCTGCACGATCAGTTGATCTTTCCGGAGATTGACTATGCGAAGGTCGACAAGCAGAAGGGCATGAACGTCACCATCGTGACCACCGCTGCTAGTGACGATCTGGCGCGAACGCTGTTGCGGCACATGGGAATGCCGTTCCGGCCGTAATCAATTTGTAGAGACGCAGTTTGCTGCGTCTCAGAGACGTTGAGGAGCTAATTTGGCCACTACTGCAAAACGAGTCAAGGACGCAAGAAAGCCCAAGTTTTCTTCGCGCAAGCACAACCGTTGCAAGATCTGCGGACGTCCGCGCGCGTATCTCCGCAAGTTCGGCCTGTGCCGCCTGTGTTTCCGCAGCCTGGCCTTGCGGGGAGAGATCCCTGGGGTTTCGAAGTCGTCCTGGTAAGAAAACAAGTCGCCGCAGGTTCTTCGCGGACCATCGCGGAAGCTAACGGGCGGCTGAGGAGAAGCAAAACATGAGGTTGACCGATCCGGTCGCAGACATGCTGGCGCGCATTCGCAACGCGATTAGCGCCCGGCACCAGAAAGTGGATGTTCCCGCTTCCAAGCTGAAGGCGGAAATTGCCCGTATCCTCAAAGAGGAGGGCTATATCGCCAACGTCAAGGCTACCGAAGAGGAAGGACACAAAGTCCTGCGTCTTTACTTGAAGTATGGCAATGGCAACGAAGCGGCCATATCGAATGTGGCCCGGGTTTCGCGTCCCGGCTGCCGCGTGTACGTGCGCCGTACCGAGATTCCCCGCGTTCTGGGCGGTCTCGGTATCAACATTCTCACCACGCCCCGTGGCGTGATGACCGGACGCCAGGCCCGCAAGCAGGGTTTGGGCGGCGAATTGCTCTGCGAAGTTTGGTAGAAGCGGTAGCTAAGAGCCAAAGGCTAAAGGCCAAGAGTTGATCTTATGTCACGAATTGGAAGAAAGCCGATCCCGCTCCCCAAGGGAGTGACGGTCAAAATCGAAGGCAACACCGTCGCCGTCCAAGGCCCCAAGGGCAAGTTGGATACGTCTCTGCCCACCGGCATTCAGGTCAAGCAGCAGGACGGCAACCTGGTCGCCATCCGCGAAAACGATTCCCAGGCCGCGCTGCATGGCTTGGCTCGAGCTCTCGTCAACAATGCGGTCGAGGGTGTCACCAAGGGCTGGACCCGCGATTTGGAAATCGTGGGCATCGGGTATCGCGCGGAATTGAAGGGAAAAGGAACAGTCGTGTTCAGTCTCGGCTATTCTCATCCCATTGAATATCCGCTTCCCACTGGTATCGAGGTGGCCGTCGACCCGAAACAGACCAAGCTGTCGGTCACCGGTATCGACCGCCAGAAGGTAGGCCAGGTCGCGGCAGAGATGCGCAGCTTGCGTCCGCCCGATCCCTACAAGAACAAGGGTGTGCGCTACGCCGGGGAACGCTTGAAGAAGAAAGTGGGCAAGACCGGAGCTAAATAGCGGCGCTCAGCGGGCGTGAGCGGAGCGGGAGCCCGCTGCCGCTATCCTGAGCGAAGCGAAGGATCTCTGGAACACGGCGCGCAGCGCCAACCCGGTACAGAACCCCGGGACGAACGACCAAGGACTAAAGAAATGCTGACTCGAACTTCGAAGAACACAAACCGGCGGCACGTGCATGAGCGCATCCGCAAAAAGATTCTCGGCACCGCAGAGCGTCCGCGCCTGAATGTGTACCGCTCGCTGAATCATATTTATGTTCAGGTGATTGACGATCTCCACAGCAACACTCTGGTGTCCGCTCACTCCGCCGAAGGCAAGAAGGGCGAGAAGCGTACCGGCGGAAACGTGGCTGCGGCCAAGTCGGTCGGTAAAGCCATTGCCGAGCGCGCCAAAGCCAAGGGGATCACAAAAGTCGTGTTCGACCGTGGCGGCTATATCTATCACGGGCGGGTCAAGGCCCTTGCCGACGCCGCCCGCGAAGCGGGACTGCAGTTCTAGAGAGATAAAAGAGAAGAGAGCAGAATGCCAACTGTAATAAAGAAACTCGATGCAGGTGCCTACCAACTGAAAGACCAGGTCGTCAACATTAACCGGGTCACGAAAGTGGTCAAGGGAGGCAAGAACCTCTCCTTCGCCGCGCTGGTGGTAGTGGGCGACCCTAGTGCTGCCGTTGTGGGGTACGGTTCGGGCAAAGCCAAGGAAGTTCCTCAGGCCATTCGCAAGGGAATTGAGTCGGCGAAAAAGAACCTGATGAGGGTCAATCTCACTCAGACCAGCATCCCGCATACCGTGCTGGGAAAATTCGGCTCAGGCAGAGTACTGCTGAAGCCCGCTCCCGAAGGCACGGGCGTGATCGCAGGCGGCGCGGTGCGCGCGGTGATGACCTCGGTCGGAATACAGAACGTGCTGACCAAATCCATTGGCACCACCAATCCGCACAACGTGATCAAAGCCACTTTTGACGCGCTCAAGCATTTGAAGAACCGGGCTGACGTGGCTGCTATGCGCGGCAAGTCCGCACAAGAGTTATAACCAGAAGAGGTTTCGTAATGACGGCAAAGAAATCAAACCCGGCCAGCGGCAAGATCCACTTGAAGTGGGTACGCTCCGCGATTTGTACTCCGGTGAAACACAAACGAGTAGTCAAGGGACTGGGCTTTACCCGGCTTAACCAGGTGATCGAGCGTCCGGACAACCCAGCAATTCGCGGCATGGTGGCCAAGATCCCCCACCTGATCGAAATTGTGGTCGGCAAGAGCTAACGGCCAAGAGCTTATTTATGAATCTCTCCAACATACGAGCACCGAAGAAGGCGTCGGAAAACAAGAAACGCGTCGGACGTGGCATGGGCTCCGGCATGGGCAAGACTTCCACCCGCGGCCACAAAGGCCAGCGTTCCCGCAGTGGTTCGCGTATGATGCGCGGTTTTGAAGGCGGCCAGATGCCCTTGCATCGTCGCATGCCCAAGCGCGGCTTCACCAACATCTTCCGCAAGGAATTCAACGTCGTGAACCTGGACCGGCTGGCCGGTCTCAGCGAAATCACCATTACACCTGAGGTTTTGCGTAAAGCAGGCGTCATCAGCACCAAGCACCCGGTTAAGATCCTGGGGGATGGCGAACTCTCCAAGGCGCTCACCATCCACGCCCATAAATTTTCCAAATCGGCCCAGGAGAAGATCACCAAGGCTGGCGGCAAGTTCGAGGTCTTGCAGTAATGCTGGAGAAACTGGCAAACATCTTTCGTATTCCTGACCTGCGCAGACGTATTGGGTTTACCCTGGGATTGCTCGCCGTATACCGCCTGGGTGGCCACATCCCCACTCCCGGCGTGAACGCAGACAAATTGCAGCAGTTCTTCGAGCAGAACCGTGGCACCTTCCTCGGCTTCGTGGATCTGTTCTCCGGAGGCCAACTCCGTCGCCTTACCATCTTTGCCCTCGGAATCATGCCGTACATCACCGCGTCCATCATTTTGCAATTGTTGACGGTGGTGTATGAACCTCTCGCCAAACTGCAGAAAGAAGGCGAACTGGGCCGCAAGAAGATCACGCAATGGACACGGTATTTAACCGTAATTCTCAGTTCCGTGCAGTCGCTCGGCATCGCTCTCAGTCTCATGAAGTCAGGGGATTTCGTGGTTAATCCCGGCTACGGCTTCATTTTGATGACCATGCTCACGCTCACCACTGGCAGCGCATTCATCATGTGGTTGGGCGAGCAGATCACGGAGCGCGGCGTGGGCAATGGCATGTCCCTGCTGATCTTTGCCGGCATTGTGGTTGGACTTCCGCGCGCCGTCGCCGACCTGATCGACAAAACCAAGAACGCCGCATGGGGACCGTTCACTCCCGTCGCAATGTTAATGCTGATCGCCGTCATGGTTCTGATCGTGGCTTTCATCGTCTACGTCGAACGCAGCGAGCGCCGCATTCCGGTGCAATACGCAAAGCGCGTGGTGGGGCGTAAAGTCATGGGCGGTCAATCCACCCACTTGCCCCTGCGGGTGAACGCGGGCGGCGTCATGCCGGTCATTTTCGCATCCTCGATCCTGACCATGCCGCAGATGGTGCTCCAGGGTTTCAAGAACAACCGTTATTTTGGTGATTTGATACGCGCCCTGGGATGGGGCGAACCGCTCTACACTTTCCTCTACGCCGTCGGAATTATTTTCTTCGCCTACTTCTATGTGTCGATCGTTTTCAATCCTAATGAAGTTGCCGACAACATGCGGAAGTATGGTGGATTCATTCCCGGCATTCGCCCCGGCAAGCGCACTGCCGACCACATTAACGAAATCCTGACCCGAATCACGCTGGTCGGCGCCCTGTATTTGATCATCATTTCTTTTATTCCGGAATGGATGATCGCCGGCATTCACCTCAATCACCTTTGGGGGCCCGTCGGTGCGTTCTTTGAACGACTGCCAACCTGGATGACCAACGGTTTGGGTGTGACTTTTTATTTCGGTGGCACTTCGTTGCTGATCGTGGTGGGTGTCGCCATGGATACTGTCACCCAGATCGAAGCCCAGCTCATCATGCGTCACTATGACGGATTCACTCCCAAGAGCGGACGAATCCGCGGCCGCCGCACCTGGGCATGAGATAACGCCGGCGTTCGCCGGCAAGCGTTTTGTGTTTCGTCCGGCGATCCGAAAAGACGGCCGGGTAGATTGGGGTGGGGAGAAGCCGTCGGGATGGCGGAACACACTTCGCGCAGCATCGGACCCATCGTACTGCTCGGACCGCCTGGCGCCGGGAAAGGCACACAGGCCAAGCTGATTGCCGAGCATTACGACATCCCGCAGATCTCCACCGGAGACATTCTGCGGGCGCATGTGAAGAATGGCACTCAGTTGGGCGCGATGGCCAAAGACATCATGGCCCGCGGCGACCTGGTGCCGGACGAGTTGTTGTATGACATGGTTGCCGAACGCCTGCGGGAGGCCGACTGCAACCGCGGTTTCATTCTTGACGGATTTCCCCGCACAGCCGCTCAGGCGGGCTGGTTGGACGCGTATTTCGAGCACGAGGTCTTTGACAAACCGAATCGGGCCCGCTGCCTGCCGATTGTGATCCGCATCGACGTGGATTATAATGACTTATTGCTCCGGCTTACTGGACGCAGGACCTGCCCTGTCTGTGGACACATTTACAACGTCCATCTTCAGCCACCGCGTGTCGATGAACTTTGCGACCTCGACGGTTCCAAGCTGGTCACTCGTAATGACGATCGCGAGGACGTGATCCGGGAACGCCTGCAGGCCTACGACTCTCAGACTCGTCCCGTGGCCGAGTATTACGCGCGCAAAGGCCGGCTGGTTTCGGTGTCCGGTGCGTTACCCGTGGACCAGGTGTCACAGCAGATTTTCCAGGAGATTGAACACCGCTCCCCTGGCGCATGAATGGCGATTGTCTGTAAATCGACGGCGGAAATTGACAAGATGCGGCGTAGTGGCCGCGTTGTCCGGGAAGTGTTGAATTTGCTTAGCAGTTTGGTCGCTCCCGGGGTCACGACCATGGATCTGGAGCGGGCAGCCGAGAAGAAGATCAAGGAACTGGGAGCAAAGCCCGCGTTCAAGGGTTACTACAATTACCCTTGCGTACTTTGCACTTCGGTGAACGAAGAGATTGTGCACGGCATCCCCTCGGAAAAGAGGGTGTTGAAAGCCGGCGATATTGTTTCCATCGATTGTGGCGTAGTGCTCGATGGATATTACGGCGATGCTGCCATCACCGTGCCGGTGGATGATTCGGTGAAGCCGGAAGTTCGCAAGTTGCTCGAGGTCACCGAAGCCTCGTTGTACAAGGGCATCGAGCAAGCGGTGGTGGGAAACACGGTCGGCGATGTCGGTGCGGCAGTCCAGGAATGTGTTGAAGCGAATGGCTTCAGCGTAGTTCGTGAGTTCGTAGGGCATGGAATTGGCACCCGATTGCACGAGGAACCGCAGATCCCGAATTTTGGGGATCGCGGGCGGGGCCCGAAATTGTGCGAAGGCATGGTGCTTGCCATCGAACCCATGGTGAACTACGGCAAAGCAGCTACCCGCGTTCTGGAAGACAAGTGGACCGCCGTCACCGTAGACGGCAGTTGCAGCGCCCACTTCGAGCATTGTGTAGCCGTGACCAAAGATGGCCCGGTGATTTTGACGCAGTAAGAGCTGCTAGCTAGAACCGTAGAGTCTTTAGCTGGAAGCCAGTAGCTAGAAGCTGACTTTAAGGAGTCAATGAGCAAAGAAGACGCGATTGAAGTCATGGCGACGGTCCTAGAACCGCTGCCCAATGCCATGTTTAAGGTGGAGCTGGAAAATAAGCACCAGGTGCTGGCGCATGTTTCCGGCAAGATGCGCAAGAATTTCATACGAATTTTGCCCGGCGACAAGGTCGCAGTCGAGCTTTCACCCTACGACCTGAATCGCGGACGAATCGTGTATCGTTACAAATGACCGCGTTTTGCGGGCGTCTGAGCCCGCAGCGGTCATCCTGAGCAAAGCGAAGGATCTCAGGCGACCGACCAACGACGTACGACCAAGGACTGTTTTTATGAAAGTACGAGCATCGGTAAAGAAAATCTGTGACAAGTGCAAGGTCATCCACCGCAAGGGTGTGGTGCGGGTGATCTGCGAGATTTCCAAACACAAGCAGCGACAAGGATAAAGGACAACTATGGCCCGTATTGCAGGCGTCGACCTCCCGCGCACCAAGCGCATCAACATCGCGCTGACCTATATCTACGGCATCGGCGTTTCGCGCTCCGCCCGCATCCTCGACGAAGCCAAAGTCGAGCCCATGAAGAAGGTGCAGGATCTCGGCGAGGATGAAGTCAACCGCATCCGCCAGGTCATCGAAGCGGAAGGTCTGGTCGAGGGCGATCTGCGCAAAGACGTCTCGATGAATATCAAGCGCCTCATTGAGATCGGCTCTTACCGCGGCTACCGCCACCGTCGCAATCTGCCGGTCCGCGGACAACGCACTCACACCAATGCGCGCACCCGCAAGGGCCCGCGCAAGGGAACTATCACTCAGAAGAAGAAGACGGCAAAGGCATAAAATCAGCCGATAGCGAAAGGCATTATGGCAAAACCAGCGGCAGAAACACCCGGCGGCGGTGCAGCACCGGATAAAAAGGGCAAGAAGAAAACCTTCAAAAAGAAGGAGCGCAAGCACGTCTCGCATGGTATCGCCCACATTCAGGCGTCGTTCAACAACACCATCGTGACTATCGCCGACCAGGCTGGCAATGTGCTTTCCTGGAAGAGTTCCGGTTCCCTGGGATTTCGCGGATCCCGAAAGGGCACGCCATTCGCCGCCCAGCAGGCTGCCTCGAACGCCGCCAGCATGGCCCGCGATCACGGTGTCCGCAGTGTCGAAGTTCGTGTCAGCGGGCCCGGTTCTGGACGTGAGTCCGCCATCCGCGCTCTGGCTGCAGCCGGCATTGAAGTGCGCAACATAAAGGATGCAACTCCGATTCCGCATAACGGTTGCCGTCCGCCAAAGCGCCGTAGAGTTTGATCTGCAGAGACGTAGCTTGCTACGTCTCCGAAAATCGTCCGGGAAGAAGGGTGAAGCCAAACCTGTAAACCGGTCATCTAAAGGAGAACAACTTGGCCCGTTATACCGATCCCGTATGCCGTCTCTGCCGCCGCGAGGGCATTAAGCTCTTCCTCAAAGGCCCAAAATGTTTCAGCGATAAGTGTCCTCTCGAGAAGCGTAACTTCGCTCCCGGCCAGCACGGTAAGGACCGCAAGGCGAAAATCGTCGGTTATGGTCTGCAACTGCGCGAAAAGCAGAAGACCAAGCGCATGTACTTCGCCCAGGAAAGCCAGTTCCGCAACTATTTCGAGAAAGCGGCGCGCGCCCCGGGCGTAACCGGTGAATTGCTGTTACAGCAACTGGAGCGCCGCCTTGACACCGTCGTTCATCGCATTGGCTTTGGCATTTCTCGTCGCCAGGCCCGCCAACTGGTGCGCCACGGCCACGTCCACGTCAACGGCCGCAAGGTCAACATTCCCTCCTACCAGGTAAATGTTGGCGACGAAATTACCATCCGCGAGAGCAGCCGCAAGCTGGCGATTCTCGAGCAGGCTAAGGAATTCGCCAGCCATCAGAATGCGCCAGGCTGGCTGGAAATCGATCGCGAGAACTTTAAGGGCAGGGTGTTATCACTGCCCAAGCGCGAAGAAATTCAGTTGCCGGTTAACGAGCAGCTGATTGTAGAGTTGTACAGCAAGTGACGCTGTTTGGTTGGGCGTCTGAGCCCAACCGGTGTCATCCTGAGCGAAGCGAAGGAATCTTGTTGGTAGTTTTTGTTCTGGTCCACTTTTCGAGCCAGATCAGCCGGTTGTGGGCGTTTGACCTGAAGTGGGACCGCTTCAGGGAGCCTCGACCGAGCCAAACGGCCGAAGGAGAGAAACAACATGCTTTGGAAAGGTTTTCAAAAACCGAAACGCCTGGCGGTGGATACTTCAACCCTCACCGACAAGTACGGAATTTTCTGGGCCCAGCCCTTTGAACGCGGCTTCGGCACCACCATCGGCAACGCTCTGCGCCGCGTGCTGCTGTCTTCCATCGAAGGCGCAGCCGTAACCGCAGTAAAGATTGATGGCGTGCTGCACGAGTTCCAGTCGATTCCTGGAGTAGTTGAGGACGCAACCGATATCATCCTCAACCTCAAGCAGATCCCTTTCAAGCTCAGTGGAGATGCGCCCAAGGCCATCTATCTGCGCGCTGATCAGCCCGGAATCGTGACCTCGGGGATGATTGAGGCCGATGCCGACGTGGAAGTGCTCGACAAAGACGTCTACGTCGCCACCGTGAGCGAAGGTGGCAAGCTTGACATGGAAATGCGGCTCAAGCGAGGCCGTGGCTACGTTTCCGCCGACAAGAATTTCGAAGACGATCTCGGAATCGGTTTCATCCCCATCGATTCCGTCCACTCTCCGGTGCGCAAGTGCAACTACACCGTCGAGGCAGCGCGTCTTGGTCAAATTACCGACTATGACAAGCTCACTCTCGAAGTCTGGACCAACGGTTCCATCACGCCGGCCGATTCCATTGGACTGGCCGCCAAGCTGGTGAAGGACCACATGAATATCTTCATCAACTTCGAGGAAGACATCGAGACTTCAAGTTCCAGCGAAGAGCGCAAGCCGGAAATTCGCAACGAGAACCTGAACCGTTCCGTCGAGGAACTCGAGCTCTCCGTACGCAGCTACAACTGCCTGAAAAACGCGAATATTCAGACCATCGGCGAACTGGTGCAGAAGACCGAAGCCGAAATGCTCAAGACCAAGAACTTCGGCCGTAAGTCTCTGAACGAGATCAAGGAAATTCTCTCGACCATGGGCTTGAGTCTGGGTATGAAGATCGACGAACAAGGCAACGCAGTACCCGGCCCAACTTCAAACCAGGTTTTGCCGGCGTCGGCGTACGGTGATAACGATCTGTAAAAGATTCATGGAAGACGGGCGTTCGCGCCCGTCTTTCAAACTTATGTAGAGACGTTGCTTGCAACGCTCAGACTCGAAAACAAGGATTCTCCAATGCGTCACAAAGTAGCCGGATGGAAACTGGGACGGAACCCTTCGCACCGCCGCTCCCTGCTGCGGAATTTGGTCACTTCGCTCATCATTGAAGAGCGCATCGAGACCACCGTCCCCAAAGCCAAGGCCATGCGTCCGTTGGTCGAAAAAATGATTACTCTCGGCAAACGCGGCGACCTGGCTGCTCGCCGCCAGGCACTCGCCTTCCTGATGACCAGCGCCGCTGTGGATAAGCTATTCGACGCCATCGGCCCGCGCTTCGGGGACCGCAACGGTGGTTACCTGCGCATCGTTCGTACCGGCTGGCGGAAGGGTGACGGCGCTGACAATGCTTTCATCGAACTGCTGGGCAGCGAAAAGGTGCTCGACGAAAAGCGCCAGAAGCGCGCCGAAGCGCGTTCCAAACGTGCCGAAGAAAACAAGCGGGCTATGGACGAAGCCGAAGCCCAGGGCGGCGTGGAACACCCAACTCCCGGCGCCGAAGGCGAAGACAAGAGCTAGGCGGCCAAACGTTGAAAGGGCGCAGCTTTAAGCTGCGCCCTTTTTATTTTCACCATGATCGCCTCAGGTCTGGTGTAACGTATTGCGAGATAATACGTGTTATATTCTATATATTATGGCCCACACCGAAAAGACCATCAGTTTCCGTGCCGATCCCGAAAAGATTCACGCGCTCGATTCCCTAGCCGCAGCCCAAGATCGTCCCCGTAGTTACCTCATTAATGAGGCCATCACCAATTACATCGAGATGCACGCCTATCAAGACGCGCTCGTTCGTAAGGGGCTGGAGGATATGCGCAAAGGTCGTGTCATCAGCCATGAGGAGGTCGTCAAACGGCTCAAGAGCACTGGTCGCACGCGCCAATGATCGTATGGACGGACCAGGCGACCCGACAACTAGATCAAACTCACGATTACATTGCGCTATCCAATAGCCAGGAAATAGCGGCGCAGATCACCATGCATGTCGCCATCAGTGTCGAACAACTCGCCACCTTTCCGATGTCAGGGAGGCCCGGTCGAGTATCCGGTACCCGCGAGTTGGTCATTTCGAATTCCCCGTTCATAGTCGCTTATAGTGTCGACCAAGAGCGCATTGTGATCCTCGCGATTTACCACGGCGCTCAGCAATGGCCAGCGGCATTCTAACCGCGAGAAATACATGGATCTCCCGAAACCGAGCCACCCATTCGTACATGTCCTTGCGCGGGTCACCGCCGTAATCTAGCCCCTTCTCAAGCGCGCGCTAAACTCTCCTTAGCATGGAGTCCAACCGCACACAACTGTGGATCGCCGCCAGCGTGGGCGCTTTGCTGCTGATGATCTTCTTCGGATATCTCATCTGGTTGAACAACCAGGGCCCGGTACTGGCACGTTCCGAAGATCGCGATCCCCTGTCTGGAACTCCCAACACCATCTCGCTGAACCCGCTGCGCGACCGCAACTCCGAACGCGTCGCCGCAAAATATCTGGACGCCATGCGCAATGGCCAATGCAAAGAAGAACTCGCCAAGTGGGAACATGACTACCGCCGCAAATATGCGGCTTTCATTTGCGACTCGGAAGCCAAACACCCGCTGCTTTCGTGGAAGGTGGTGGACTGGGAAGACGCGCCACCGCTTCGCATTCTTCACTACCGCGGCAAACGTCGCACCAACGAGGGCGAGTCAGCCACTTACAAAGAGCTGTTTTCGGTCACACTCGAAAACAAAGACGGCACCTGGGAAGTCACCAAGTACGACGCCATGTACTGAACTTCTGAAACCCTCCGCGCCGCCACTGCTTTCTCTGTGATACAAGATTTCCATGAGGGAAGCCCGCGGTTCCAATCTGATTGCCTTCGGCGCGACCTCATTCCTGAACGACACTGCCAGCGAGATGGCGTACTGGGTTCTGCCCGCATTCCTGGCGTCGATCGGCGCCGGTCCCGCCCAGTTGGGCATTATCGAAGGCATCGCCGAGAGCGTGGCTTCCTTCACCAGACTCTTCTCCGGATATCTTGCCGACCGCGCACCGCGCCGCAAGCCGGTTGTAGTCATCGGATATTTTGTCGCAAACGCGGTGAAACCACTACTGGCACTTGCCAACTCATGGAGCCAGATTCTCGGCATTCGCTTTGCCGATCGCTTGTCCAAAGGGATTCGCGGCCCCACTCGCGACGTGATGCTTGCCGACTCAGTACCCTCGTCGCGCCTGGGTGCCGCCTACGGTCTGTTGCAGTCCATGGACTCTGCCGGAGCCATCGCCGGACCGTTGCTGGCGCTCATGCTCCTGCCTCATTACGGTCTGCGCGGCGTCTTCTGCTTTGCCGCCATTCCTGGAGCACTCTGCGTTGCGGCGGCGGTGTTCGGAATTCGTGAAGTAAAACGAAAGAGAACCGAAAATCCCAGCCATCAACCGTCCGCTCCTGCCAAAGCATTCGAGCATTTTCCCGGTAAGTTCTATTTTGTGCTGCTGGCGGTGACGCTCTTCTCCCTGGGAAATTCCAGTGACATGTTTTTGGTGCTGCGAGCCCAGAGCCTCGGCATTCCTGTAACCCACGCGCCATTGTTGGGACTCGTATTCAACGTTACATACACGCTGTTTTCCTGGCCCGCCGGCCGGCTGAGCGACCGCCTTTCCCGCCGTGCGCTGGCCGCCGCCGGATACCTGGTCTTTGCGGCGGTGTATTTCACTTTCGCAGTTGCGCCCAGCGTTGCTGCGATCTGGTTCGCCATGGCTTTTTACGGCTTGTTCTACGCACTGACCGAGCCAGTCCTGAAAGCGCTGGTCGTAGGAGTAGTCGCGCCTGAATTGCGGGGCCGTGCTCTCGGAGTCTATTCCTTCGTCAGCAGCGCGGCCATCCTGCTCGCAAGCCTGATCACAGGGGAATTGTGGAAACATTACGGGCCCAGAGTCCCGTTTTATTTGTCCGCCGGAATCGCGCTCGTCTCGGCAGTATTATTGATGATCTCGCGCACCACACATGCCGGCAAGGCGCGAGCCGACTGAGTGCTGGGACGTCCACGGCTCGTCTACAAATCATTAGCCACGCGCCGTAACCGGAACTTCCTCGGCCATCCTCGCGCGCTTCGACCGCAGAAAGAGAAAGATCACAATCTGCGCCGTCAAGGCTGCCGAGCTATCCAACACCACATCACTGTACCGGCCCGTCCTCGACGGCAAAAAAGTCTGGTGCCACTCGTCCATGCTGGCCACCATGGCCGACATCAAGAATGCAATCACGGACCAGCGGAGGTCCCACACTGCCGGCAATCTCAGCGTGCTCTTCCACGCCCGGAACAAAAGCACACTCAAGACGAAATAACCCACGAAGTGGCCAGTCTTGCGGATATAGTGATGCCAGAATAAGAAATGCCGCCAGTCCATAGCAAACAGAAAACGGAATATCGGGTACAGAAACCGGCTGGTATTTTCCGCAGAAAGGTAGTTGGTCGATTCGATGGCAATCAACGCCAGCCACAAGCCGGCGGCGAACCAGGTTTTTAGGATGTCCTTCCGATGGGGGCTCAAGCCTGGACTTCCCCCGCGAATGGCAAAAACATGCTTCCTTTCAAACTTGTAGCCTTATTCAACCGCGTAGTTCGGAGCCTCGCGCGTAATCATCACGTCGTGGACATGACTTTCTCGCAGTCCAGCGCCGCTGATGCGCACGAATCGTGTCTTCTGTAATAACTCCGCAATACTCGCGCAGCCGCAATACCCCATACCCGATTTCAGCCCCCCCACCATCTGATGCACAATCATGGCCACCGATCCGCGGTAGGGAACTCGTCCTTCAATTCCTTCCGGAACCAGTTTGGCCAGCCGGTTGGACTCTTCGCCCATCGACGACAGCGCCGTCGAGGCTTCGCCCTCCGTGTTTTGGAAATAGCGCTCGCTAGATCCCGAGGCCATCGCCCCCAGTGATCCCATGCCGCGATATGACTTGAATGTGCGGCCTTGATACAGGATCAACTCGCCAGGGCTTTCGTCGGTCCCCGCAAATAGCGATCCAATCATGACCGCCGCCGCGCCCGCTGCCAGCGCCTTGGTGATGTCCCCGGAATACTTGATGCCCCCGTCTGCAATGATAGGAATGTTGGCGTCCTTGGTAGCGCGGTAAGCTTCGGCAATCGCCGTAATCTGCGGCACACCCGCGCCGGTGACCACTCGCGTGGTGCAAATCGAGCCGGGTCCGATGCCGACTTTTATCGCGTCCGCCCCCGCTCTTGCCAGCTCGCAAGCGCCGTCAAAAGTAGCCACATTGCCTACGATCAGATCCACTTCCGGCAGCTTCGACTTCACTGCTTTCACTGCATCGAGCACCCGAGACGAGTGACCGTGAGCACTGTCAATCGCCAGCAGGTCCACCTTGGCGTTGGCCATCTCCTGCGCTCGCTCCAAAAAATCGCCGCTTGCGCCAATTGCCGCTGCCACTCGCAGCCTGCCGTGCGTGTCCTTGGCCGCGTTCGGATATTTCAACTTCTTCTGAATGTCTTTAACGGTAATCAGACCCTTCAAGTTGTACTTGTCATCCACCACCAGCAGCTTTTCCACGCGATGCTCATGCAAAATCTTCTCCGCATCCTCGAGCGTCGTCCCCACCGGCACCGTGATCAAGTTTTCCTTGGTCATCACTTTGCTGATGGGAATATCGAAGCGGGTCTCAAAGCGCAGGTCACGGTTGGTGAGAATCCCCACCAGCTTGCCGTTCTTGGTAATGGGCACGCCGGAAATCTTGTATTGGCGCATGACTTCCAGCGCCTCGGAAACTTTCGCGTCAGGCCCCATGGTCACGGGATCAACAATCATGCCGCTTTCCGACCGCTTCACCTTGTCCACTTCATTCGCCTGCTGATCAATCGTCAGGTTGCGATGAATAATCCCCACTCCGCCCTGCTGCGCCAGCGCAATTGCCATGTGCGACTCGGTGACCGTGTCCATGGCCGCGCTGATGATGGGAATATTCAGCCGGATATTGCGCGTCAGTTGGGTCTGGGTATTGGCCAGCGCCGGAACAACATCGGAGCGCGCCGGCAGCAGCAACACATCATCGAAGGTAAGCGCCTCAGGAACCGGAAAATGAATCATAGTGTTCTCAGCCGCGAAGGGATGATCTCTATTCTAGAGAGGCGGGCAGGATTGGGCAAATTGAGGCCTCTTGAGCAGTTGGGACTGCTTTTTGAATTAGTCGCGAAAAACTCGCCACCCGAAGATATCAAAAGCGACCTGTCCAATCGCGTATATTACGGCCACTGCGACAAGGATTGCGCCGAAGACGTATGCAAATAAGCGACCGCCAGCCGAATGCGGAGAGTGCATCCACACTGGAAAGCCGGCAAGAAATAGAAGCAGCAGCAATAACGCGGGAACGACGACACGCATCCTGACTTGTCTATCCACGTTGCCACCTCGACCTCCCTCCGTTAGATAAATACAGTAGTGGCCGGATACAACTGAGCCATCTCCCCGTTTGTCTTTTACTCTCTAGCGGCGTATTATTGTCCTTGGAAACTGTTGTGTAAGGAACCGATTTGGCGAAGCACACCAGTGGGCGCAAGCCCACATTTTAGTTTGTGCTGCTTTCGCAATCTGCCCAACAGTCGGTAAGTTATTGGTTTCATGGTATTTGACATCGAGCGGGTTCGTGAAATTGCCGCCCAGGTGGGCGCCTCCAGCGGAGTGGAGGTAGTCGAAGTCGACATGCGCGGTTCCGGCGGTGCGCGCATGTTGCGAGTGTTCATCGACAAGCCCGGCGGCGTCACGCACGAGGATTGCGCCAATGTCAGTCGCGAACTGAGCACGGTTCTCGACGTAGAGGACGCGGTTCCCGGCGGTCCGTACGTGCTGGAGGTTTCATCTCCAGGCCTCGACCGCAAGCTGTCGCGACCGGCCGACTTCGAGCGCTTCACCGGCAGCCGCATAAAGTTAACGACGCGAACCCCGGTGAACGGCAACCGGCATTTTGAAGGCCGCCTGCAAAGTTTTCACGAAGGCCGCATGACATTGGAACTGGGAACGCCGGGAAAGAAGCCGAAACCGGGCAGCGTTCCCGTAAAGATTGAAATCGAGCTAAGCAACGTCGAGAAGGCAAACGTAGTACCAGAGATTTAGCTAAAGGCTAACAGCTAAGAGTTAGAAGCGATTTTCTTATGGCAAGCGAGCTTTACAACACGATTGACGCCCTCAGCCGGGAAAAAGGCATTGATCCGCAGATCGTCGTCACCGCGGTCGAAGACGCCATCGTGGTCGCCACCCGCAAGTATTACAAGACTCAGGAAAACCTGCGCGCCCAGCTCGACAAAGATACCGGCAAGATCCGGGCTTTCTCGGTGCGCACCGTGGTTGAGACTCCTGAGCAGGTCGAGGACCCGCTGCTCCAGATCACGCTCGGCGACGCTCGCAAGTCTGATCCAAACATCGAGGTTGGCGGTGAGATTCAAACTCCCAAAGTTACGGAAGGAATTCTGGGCAGGATTGCGGCGCAAATTGCCAAGCAGGTGATCTTTCAAAAGGTTCGCGAAGCCGAACGCGACACCGTGTACAACGAGTACATCGGACGCGTTGGTGAGATCGTTAACGCCACCGTGAAGCGGGTCGAAGGTCCAGATGTGATCTTCGATCTCGGCAAAGCCGAGTCGCGCATGCCCCGCAAAGAACAATCTCGCCTGGAATCGTTCGCTGTCGGCGAACGCGTACGAGTGGTGATTGCCCGTGTGGAGCGCGCGTCAAAAGGCCCAGCAGTCGTAGTCTCCCGCGCTGATCCAGCATTGGTATCGAATCTCTTCCAGACAGAAGTACCGGAGATTTATGACGGCACCGTGGTCATTCGCGCCATCGCTCGCGAAGCCGGAGAGCGCACCAAGATTGCCGTGCTGTCGAAAGACAAGGATGTGGATGCCGTCGGCGCCTGCGTAGGCATGAAGGGCATGCGTGTGCAATCGATCATTCGCGAGCTGCGCGGCGAGAAGATCGACATCATCGAATATCACGAAGACCCAGTGACCTTCGCTGAAAAGGCCTTGCAGCCGGCCAAAGTCAGCCGCGTCACCATTGTCGACTCCGCGGATAAGCACCTCGAAGTGGTAGTTGACGACAGTCAGCTCTCGCTCGCCATCGGTAAGAAGGGGCAAAACGTTCGCCTGGCGGCCAAACTGCTCAACTGGAAGATTGACATCAAGAGCGAGGAAGAGAAGCGCCAGGAAGTCGAGCAGCAGATGTCGCAGTTGGTTTCGGCTGCGCCCACTCCGCTGGAAAGTGTTCCCGGCCTGGGTGAAGGGCTGATCGAGAAACTCGGTGCTGCGGGCGTTACCACTGTCGAAGCTCTGGCGGATATGACCCCGGAGCAACTGGAAGCCATTGAAGGTATTGGCCCCAAGACGGTGGAAAAAATCAGCCTGGCAGTGAATAATTATTTCTCCAGCCTGGAAGCAGCCGCGGCTGCGGAGACTCCCGCAGAAGCGGTTGAGGGAGAGGCGACGGCTGAGGCGCAAGTGGAAGAGTCAGCCGAACCACCGGCTGCGGCCGAAGGCGAGGATACTGCCGAGGTCGCTGAAGCGGCGGCAGTTGCCGAAACTGAGCCTGACCTGCCGTCAACTGATATTTCCGAGGCTGAAGTTTCTAGCGAAGAATTGACGGAGGAACAGCCTTCCTCCAAGCAGCACGAGTAAAGTTTGGTGGGTTCACACTGACACCGTGAGGTTGATATGAAGACTTAGCGGGATATTCCGGAGGAAGCACAGCGGATGAGCAAGGTTCGAATCAACGATCTGGCCAGAGAACTGGAAGTCAAAAGCAAGGCGATTCTCGACGTTCTTACCGAAGTCGGAGTCACCGAGAAGAAGACCCATTCCAGTTCCATTGAAGATCACGAAGCCATTAAAGTGCGCGCGCATTTCCGTGCGAACGCGGGTGAGGCGACGGGATCGGCAAAGCCGTCACGCTCTATCCGCTCCGAAAGCGACGAGATCAAAACCAAGATCGATCTTTCCCAGATTTCTCGTCCCGGCGATGTTCTGAATGCCATCCGGAAACAGCAAGCTCCCGCAGTCGCTCCTCCTCCTGCACGTTCTTCCACGCCAGCACCTGTGGCCGCAACCCAGCCCGCAGCGGCTCCAGTAGCCGCCCCCAAAGTTGCCGCCCCCTCGGCGCCAGCAATAACGCCTCCAACAGCAGGATCAGCCCTTACAGCTAGACCGGCTATTGCTACTCCGCCAGCGCCCAGTGTTCAACCACCAGCCACTGCGGCGGTCGCGCCAGCAGCCTCTGCACGTCCGCCAGCACCACCGCCAGCCGCCCCTGCCGTGCCGCCAGCGTTATCGGCGTCACCTGTGGGTGTAAGGCCAGCGGCGTCAGCTCCAATACGTCCGCCCGCCCCTCCGCCGCGCACCATCATGCCGCAGACGGGCCCGCGTCCGGTTTATAAAGCTCACGTTAGGCCACCCGCTCCGGCTCCACAGGCGTCGGGAGCGCCTCCCGTGCGTTCGATTCCTGGACGCCCTGTACCCGGGCAACCCATTTTCCAGCGTCCACGTCCGGCTGCGCCTACTGGGCCACGACCGGCTTTGCGTCCCGGCGAACGCCGGCCCATGCATCCCACGCGTACGGCGCCTACGGGAAGCCGTCCGCTTGGAGTCGGTCCAGGAATGCCGCCTCCGGGCGCTACCCGTCCCGGCAGCCGGCCCGGTGGTCCTTCGCGCAGACCGGGCCAGCGTTATGTTCCGCGAGGCATAAAAGAAGGCCCAATGAAGGGCTTCGTACCGCCGCCGCGGCTCTCGCTTTCCAATGAACCGCAGCCCATTACCCGCAGCATCACGATCACCGAAGGAATTAGCGTCAAGGATCTTGCCGAGAAACTTGAAATTCGTGCCAAGGATCTTATCGGACGCCTGTTGACTCGTGGCGTCTTCGCTACCGTCAATCAGACTCTCGATACCGAACTCGCGAGCGAAATGGCGCGCTTCTTCGGAGCTGATACAAACGTCATTACCTTCGAGGAGCAAGCCGCAAAAGATGTTGCCGACAGCGCGGCCGGTGAAGATGGGTCGGTCACCGAAACCGTTTCCCGTCCTCCCGTGGTCACGATTATGGGGCACGTCGATCATGGTAAGACTACGTTGCTCGATGCCATTCGCTCCACCGACGTAGCCGGAGGCGAAGCTGGCGGCATCACGCAGCATATCGGCGCCTACAAAGTCACAATTCAAGACAAGCAGTCACCGGCTTACGGCCGCCAGATCGTTTTCCTTGACACGCCCGGTCACGAAGCCTTCACTCGCATGCGTTCCCGCGGAGCCAAAGCCACGGATATTGTCGTTCTGGTGGTAGCGGCCGACGATGGTGTTATGCCGCAAACTCTCGAAGCCATCGATCACGCGCACGCCGCCGAAGTGCCCATCATCGTCGCTGTCAACAAGATCGACAAGCCTGACGCCATGCCGGACCGCGTTAAGAAGCAACTCGCCGATCGCGGCCTTATGCCCGAAGATTGGGGCGGCACTACCGTTTTCGTCGATGTTTCCGCCAAGAAGAAAACCAATCTGAATCTTCTAATGGAAATGATCTGCCTGGTCGCCGATCTCCAGGAACTCAAAGCGAATCCTGACCGCCCGGCCACCGGCGTGGTTCTCGAAGCCAAACTCGACCGCGGCCGCGGCCCCGTCGCCACCTTGCTCGTACAGAACGGCACCCTTAAGACCGGCGACAATTTCGTCGTCGGCAATGTCTACGGCAAGGTGCGTGCCATGTTTGACGATCGCAGTAACTCGCTTGCCAGCGCGCCTCCATCCACTCCCATCGAAATTCTGGGCATGGAAGGCCTGCCTCAGGCTGGTGACCAGTTTGTCGTCGTTGCCGATCGTGACAAGGCCCGTGGCATCTCCGAATACCGCGAGCAGAAGGCCCGTGAAGCCACGCTGGCCAAGAGTTCCCGTGTTTCACTTGAAGGCTTAGCCGAACAGATCAAGACCGCCGGCGTCAAGGAACTGAACATCATCCTCAAAGCGGACGTCGGCGGCTCAGTCGAAGTATTGGGTGACTTGCTGGCCAAGCTCTCCAATGACAAAGTCCGTTTGAAACTCATCCACTCCGGCGTGGGTGCCATCACCGAAACCGACGTGCTTCTGGCCTCGGCATCGAACGCCATCATCATCGGCTTCAATGTGCGCCCGGAACGCAAGGCGCAGGAACTGGCGGAGCAGGAAAAGGTCGACATCCGCATGCACTCCATCATTTACGAGTTGCAGGATGAGATCAAGCGCGCCATGAGCGGTCTGCTGGAGCCGACGTTTAAAGAAAACTACCAGGGCCGCGCCGAAGTCCGCGAGACTTTCCGTATCCCCAAGGTCGGCACCATCGCTGGCTGTACCGTCAGCGATGGCCTTATCAAGCGCGATTCCGAAGTTCGCCTGCTGCGCGACAACGTGGTCGTCTTCAAGGGCAAAGTGGCATCGCTCCGGCGCTTCAAAGACGATGCTAGCCAGGTCACCAACGGGATGGAGTGCGGTATTTCCATCGCCAACTACAGCGACATCAAGGTTGGCGACGTAATCGAAGCCTTCGTCACCGAAAAGATCGCCGCCGAAGTGATCGCGTAGAGATCATTCATCGCGCAGCGGCTGGATAGCCGTTCCAACCATAATATTCAGCCCTGCAGCCTCCGCAAACGCTTGGAAGTCCCGATCCCGTGTCAGAAGTGGGACGCCGCGGTCCGTGCAACACTGTGCGATCAGTGCGTCACCAAGTCGCGCCTTGCGACGTTTGGACAATATCTTCGCCCGTAAGGCTCCCGCCCGCTGCCAAAAACCTGTTTCGATCTCAATCATCGGCACATCTGCGAGTGTCTTGCCCACGCTCGAAGGAAGTTGCGGGTCGCTCAACAACTCCGTGAGCACGACAGGGGGCATGAGCACCTGCCGCTCGCGCAGGGCGCGGTCCAGTAGTTCGACATCTGGACCCTTCGCGCCCTCCAGAAATGCGATCCAGGTACTGGTATCGGCGGCGATCATCGATCGGTTTTGAGTTCAGTCGCGCTGCGCGCGAAGCGTACTTTGCCGCGAAGCTGGCGCAGACGGGCATACGCGTGGGACGCGGCAACCAGTTGCAACCCGGTGCGGACGGTCTGGGTAATGCCCGTGCCACTGGCTTTTCGAGCTTTGTCGAGGAGCTCCTCAGGGATCTCCACCGTGATCTTTCGAATCGTTTCCATAACCGCGAAAATTATACCATACTCAATACCAGCATCTGATATGGTATTTGTGATCGTACAATCCAATGATCGCCCTACTCACCCTCGAACTCCACATCGAGGCCGCCCAGTCGCTCAAGGACAGGCGGCGAGTGCTGCGTAGCCTGAAAGACCGCTTGCGGGCTAGTTTCAACGTGTCCGTCGCCGAACTTGACGCCACTGGTCTGTGGAACCGGGCCACCGTCGGGGTGGTCGCCATATCCGATTCGCGAGATTATCTTGATGGATTGATGAAAAACGTGGAACGCCAGGCCAACCGGATCACCAACAACGCCGGAGCCGAGGTCGCCGATTCCTTCGTCGAGTATCTTTAGAGTCCCTTTTGGCATAGTCCGGCCATGACCGAAGTACTCCCGGCGTACTTTCCGGGGCACACACGACACCCATTTTCTGATATTCTCATTCGTTTTACTCCGAGGGAAAACCGTGGAGCAGCGCGCACGCAAATATCATCGGGAACGGCTCGGAGAAGCCTTACGAGAGGAAATCGAAACCATCGTCGAAGGCGAGCTTGGCGACCCGCGCATTGGGCTGGTCAGCGTCACCAGCGTGGTGCTCGCCCAGGATTCGCGCTCGGCGCGAGTCTTCGTAACGCTCGATGGAAATGACGAAGAAGCGGAACGGTCTCTGCAAGGACTGACCGCGGCCGTCGGATTCATTCGTCGCGAAGTGGCGGAGAACTTGCACCTTCGCCGTCCCCCCGAGCTTCATTTTCAACTGGACCGCTCGCACCAATTCGGCGCAAGAATTGACGAGCTTTTGAACCGTACCAATAGACGGAAGAAGAAGAGTTAGCCGAATGCTCGACGAAGTACTCAAACATATCGATCAGCGCAGCCGCTTCCTGCTGACGTCGCACGCTCGCCCCGACGGAGATGCCGTGGGCTCCGCCCTCGCCTGCGCCCAGATTCTGCGCCTGATGGGCAAGCACGCCGAAGTGGTGCTGCGCGACGGCGTTCCCCGCATCTATCAGCCGCTGCCCTTCGCCGACGCCGTCGTCCACGCCGATCACGTGAATGGCGACTATGAAGCAGCCATCATTCTCGAATGTGATAGCATCCAGCGCACCCGGCTGACCGGCTTGGAAAATCAATTTCTAATCAGCATTGACCATCACCTCAGCGGTCGTCCCTTTGCCCATGTGAACTGGATCGATCCACGGGCCGTCGCCACTGCCGAAATGGTCTACCTTTTGGCCCGTGAGGCTGGGGTGAAGATTTCTCCCGAAATTGCGACTTGCCTCTACACCGCTGTACTCACCGACACTGGTTCCTTCATGTTCGAAGGTACCAGTGCGCGCACCTTCGCCCTTGCCCGGGAGTTGGTTCTGGCCGGGGCTGATCCAGCGCACTGTGCGCGGAACGTCTATTTCGCGCATTCGACCGCCAAGTTACGTCTCCTCGGTGCGGCTTTGTCGAATCTCCACCGCGACGGCCCTCTGGCATGGATCTCCGTTACCCAGCAACAAATGGATGCGGCCGGCGCCCGTGAAGAAGATTGCGAAGGATTGGTGAACTACGCGCTCTCCATTCAGGACGTCGAGGTCGCTGCATTTTTCCGCGAGCTGCCTGATGGCCGTTATCGCGCCAGCTTGCGCAGCAAGGGCCAAATGAACGTGGCTTCTGTGGCCCAGGCATTCGGCGGCGGCGGCCACAAATGCGCCAGCGGCTGTTCGCTCGACGGACCGCTCTCAGCCGCAGTCGAGCGCGTCGTCGCGCAACTTCGTGCCGATCCTTCCGTACAATAGTGGGCCATGGACATTTCAATGGTGCGGCAAGCCGCTTCTTTTGCCGGAGCGCTGCTTATTCTGGTTGCCTACGTCGGCCAGCAATGGGGATGGATGGACTCGCGCAAAGCCCCTTACAATATTCTGAATACGATCGGCTCCGGCATCCTTGCCTACATCGCCTTTCATCCCTTTCAAGTCGGCTTCGTTGTACTCGAGGTAACCTGGGCGCTGGTCAGCGCCTACGCACTTGTGAAACCAGTACATAGAAACTGAAAAGAAAGAAAGAAGGTTATCCGTGTGGATCAGTGAAAATCCGTGGCCCGGGAGTTGCTGTTGAACTCGCGCAGCCGCACTGATTTATTTCTACTCGCCGGATTCTGCGGATTTTTGTTTTTCTACGGACTTGCTTATTTCGGTTTGGTCGGCGCCGACGAGCCGCGCTACGCGCAGGTTGCGCGCGAGATGCTCGCTCGCCACGACTGGATTACACCCACTCTCTGTGGCAAGCCCTGGCTGGAAAAACCTCCACTGTATTACTGGCAGGCCATGCTCGCCTACCGCCTGTTCGGAGTCAGCGACTGGGCTGCCCGGCTGCCCTCGCCCGTCGATGCCACACTGATGGTGATTGCCATCTATCTCTTCTGCCGGCGATTCCGTCCTGGTTCTCAACTCGACGCCGCGTTAATGACCGCTTCCTCCGCTGCCATACTCGGCTTTGCCCGTGCCGCTTCCACTGACATGCCCCTGGCAGCGACATTTACCATCGCCATGTTGGCCTGGTACGCGTGGCACGAAAGCAGCGCCCCAACTTTTTTGTGGCTGGCGTATGCGTTCTTGGCTCAAGGAATGCTTGCCAAAGGTCCGGTGGCACCATTCCTCGCTGCAGTGATCATCACCATTTTTGCTATCGCCAAACGCGACTTGGGAATGATCCGCCGCACCATTTCAATTCCCGGAATCCTGATCTTCTGCTTGATCGCGCTGCCCTGGTACTTTGCGGTACAGCTTCGCAATCCTGATTTCTTTCACGCCTTCATCCTGCAACACAACCTCGAGCGCTTCAGCAGCAATCTGTATCATCACCGCGAACCTTTCTGGTACTACATACCCGTCGTTCTACTTGCGCTGCTTCCCTGGACGGTGTTCGCAGTCGCCGCCATTGCTGAGACTATCCACGTCTTACGGTCGGAACGCACAAAAACATTGAAATCAGAAAATCAGCAAGAAAACTCCTTCAACTTGTTCCTCGTGATCTGGCTTCTGGTTCCGGTCGCCTTCTTTTCCATCTCCCAATCGAAACTGCCCGGCTACATTCTTCCGGCTCTGCCTGCCGCAACTTTGCTGCTGGCAGGGTATGTACGCCACCACATCGCGGCTGACCATCGGCCGCGTAGCGGGACTCTCGTCTTGCACGCGGTTGTCGCCGCCGGCCTGGTCGCCTCGGCGCTCCTCCTCGGACAAATTCTGCTTCTGCATCGCATTGTCCGGAGCACCCCAACTTTGATTGCGCTGACATTCGCCGCTGCGTTGGCAATTGGCATCGTGCTGACTCTGCGCATGCCGACCGGGCTTCGCATGTTGCGCTTTGTCACGCTCGTTCCCGTCATTCTGGCGGTCGCTGCGGTGCTGCGCCTCTACGCGCCGGCGCTCGACAACAGGCTCTCAGTTCGTCCCTTGGCCATCGAACTGGCGAAACTGGGCTCTAAACCTTTGCCCCTCGCAGTCTTCCACATGCGGCGTGAGACCGAATTCGGCCTGGCTTTTTACCGCAATCAGATAATTAGTCGCTACGAAGCCGGAGAGGTGCCATCGCAAGAACACATCGTCGTTATTCCCACTGGATCGCGAGAAGAACTAATCGAACAACTCCCTGGCCGCCGCGCCCTCTACCTGGGCAGCTTCCCGCCTCAGCACTTCGACTACTACTGGATTTCCGCCCAAACGGCAACGCCATAAACGAACTTGCTTTCGTCGCTCCTGTGTATTCCCTTTGTTCCTGGGTTTGCCTCGCGCCCTGTGGAGCATCTAAACTCGGTTCGCAATCAGATTTACTTGCGGATACACAACCCTTCAGGAGCCCTGGGTGGAGATTCTCGATCTCAGACATTTCTCCGCGGTCGACTTACGTGCGCTGCTCGACGACGAGACCCAGGTGTGGGAACACCTGCTTTCCTGGGACTACTCCGGCTCCGCCGCCATGATTCTCCGCTACGTGGACGCCAAGATTCTCCCTGGTTATGCTGCCGTAGACCGCGGCCTCATCTTCGGCTATGCCTTCTTCGTTTATGAAGGCAGCAAGGGCGTGATCGGTGACTTGTTTGTCGCCGACGGCGGTCGCTTGCCCGATCCTCACGCGGTCGAAACCCGATTGCTGGTGCACGTGATCGAGACTCTGCAGCAATCGCCTGGCATCAACCGTGTCGAGGCACAACTCCTCGCCCATGAGACCGGAGTCGTTGCCCAGCCCTTTGTTGACCAGGGTTTCCACCGTCATGCCCGCCTCTTCATGGTGCTGCCGTTGCAGAACTCAGTCCCGCTGGCTCTGCCGCCTCGCAATGATATTGAAATCCGTCGCTGGTCCGAGCAGGACTACCAGGCCGCCGCCGCCGTCATTACTTCCGCCTATCGCGGACATGTTGATTCAGAGATTAACGACCAATATCGCTCCCTAAGCGGCTCTTTGCGTTTTCTCAACAACATCGTCCGCTTTCCCGGTTGTGGCGCTTTTGATTCCGAGTCTTCGTTCGTGGCGCTGCATCCCAAAACACGAACTCTGTTGGGATTAATCCTGTGTTCGCGCGTGCGTCACGATGTGGGCCACGTCACCCAGGTTTGTGTGCTGCCGGAATATCGCTCAAAGGGAATAGGGGAGGCGTTACTGGAGTGCAGTACCAGCAACCTTCGTCAAAGAAAATTTTCCCTGCTCTCGTTGACCGTGACTCAAGCCAACGCCCGCGCCGTGGACCTCTATCTTCGCCTGGGATTCGAAACTAAACGTATCTTTGACGCATTTGTCTGGGAAGGATGACGAACAAGCCTTTCGCTCATAGCTCTTGGCCCTTAGCTAAGCGCTATCGCCTCAAGAACCACATCACCCAGCCCGCCACAAATACTCCGCCCACAAACATCGCGAAGCAATACAACCCGTAGCGGACCTGCTCGCGCGAAGTGCTGCGCTGAGTGATACCGAAAACAATCGAAGCAAACACCGCGAACAGCACGGCGGCAGTGAAATGTGAAAGGCTCAGGGTCACGGTTTTTTCCCCACCGCAATGTGATAAGCGTCCGCCGCGCTGATGAAATTCAGTAAACCCGCCACAATCAGATATTTGGTCCCATAGTCTGCCGTGGCATGAGAAATCGCGCCCTGACCCCAGTTCATCACCTGCGTCAGTATGTAGAAACCGCCTGCCCCAACGTCGCCCACAAATCCAAGCATGTCGAGAATATCGCCGCCATTAGGCTGATAGATGTGGCCTTGCATGAGCAGCCCAAGCACAAACATGGTCGCAATCGATGCCATGAGCAGCACGCCCCGAGTCCAGCGCCGCTGAATCAAATGTCCAGCGCCAGGGATCAGCCATCCCACCGCCGGTGCCAGCACCGCCATGGTGGTCAGCGGCACCGCCGCCTCGGTCGCCTCGGACGATTTTTTACTACCTGAGGAATTTGCCATTCAGATCAGCACAATCTCACGTTGGATTTTACCCGTCACTTCCGCCGCTTTCGGTCGCACCAGAACGTTCACTTCGCTGCGCACACCAAACTCCGGCAGATAGACGCCCGGTTCAATCGAGAAGCATGAATTAGGCAGGATACGACGCTCGTCGTGAGTCTCCAGATCATCCATGTTGGCGCCATTGGCGTGCACGTCAGTCCCAATCGAATGCCCGGTGCGATGAATGAAATAATCCCCGAATCCAGCCTTGCGGATGTGTTCGCGCGTCGCCCTGTCCACTTCCCATCCTGCTATCGCGCGGCCACCAGCAATCGCATCCTGCACAGTCTTAACGCCAGCGTCCCGCGCCCCGCTCACAACCGTAAAGACTTCGCGCATCCGGTCCGACGGTGCTTTCCCTACGAACCCCGTCCACGTAATGTCATAGTAGACGGCTGCGGACGTATTCTTCTTTGCCCAGACGTCGAGCAGAACGAAATCTCCTTCGCGAATCGTAGCCGATCCCTGCGCATGCGGCTCGTAGTGTGGATTCCCGCTGTTCGCGTTCACTCCCACAATCGGAGGATCGTCAGTCACCAGGTTCTCGCGCTGGAACGCTTCCATGAACCACTGCTGAATCTGGTATTCATTGGTGCCGCCGTTGCGCACTCGCCGCCCGATCTCCTTGAATGCTTCGGCTGTGATCGCATCCACCGCATCCCGGGCCGCGTAGTGGCTCTTAATCTGCTCTTCTGTCCACGTCGCCTCGAACTGCGCCACCAGATCGCCCGAGCTGACTACGTTCTTGCCAAGACCGCGAATCATCTCGATGGTTCCAGCATCTACCAGCGAAACGTAGAAAACCACGTTGTTGGGCGAATACTGCATCGCTACATCGCGATATGCCGCCAGCAGTCCCTTGATCTGCTCAAACAACTCTTGCCAAGCGGCATACTGCAACTTCTTGCCTGGCAGGGTGTCCAGATGTCCCGACTCGATCTTGTGCACCAGTTTGACCGGCTCCCCATGCGCTGGAATCACGTAATACCATCGCCGTGTGACCATCAGATTCGCAGGCAAACCCAGCACCCGGTAAGCAATAGGGTCGCGATGATGGTGATCGTAAAAAAGCCACGCGTCGATATTGCGTTCGCGCAGCGCAGACTGGATGGCGGCCAGGTTCATGGGCAAACCACTATTCTAATCAAGACCAGCCATTTGAGCGAATCGAAGTGGGACCATGTGGGACAACCGCCCTCGGCTGTCTACCGAGAAGCTCGGAAAAGAAACGCATCTCACCGCCGCCACAAATATAAATGGCCCAATTTCCCTGGGCCATTTTACAAACCGTGGTGTTGCAGCTCTCTGTCCACAGACAGTATCAGCAGCATGGAATCCCATTGTCAAGTTACTTGGGGAGATTATCTCTGTCTTTTCTCCCCAATGAATTTCTCCATCCGCGCCTACGCACAGAGGTAGAATGGACCCGACGGGATTCGAACCCGCATCTGCACTTTGACAGAGAGCTATGTTACCCGTTACACCACGGGCCCAAGGGAATTGTCAGGTCGGGCCCAAGCATCCACAAGGTTATCCATCACACGTTGATCGTCCGCTGTGCCAAATTGGGATAGCGCATTTTCAGAGTTTGACCAGAATCCTCTTCCGCGTCGCGACCGGTAGCGTTTCGCAAGCCGTCCTTAATACTAATCGCGGTGTCCGCTCCCGAATGCTCATCAGATAGGGAACGGTCCGCTTAGCATCGAATTTTGCCGTCTCTCGCAGCAGCCACCCAAGCCCTTTCTGCACCATATCGTCTTCATCCGCCAGAAGCGTCGCCGTCAGCTGTTTGATCTCCGGGAAAAACATATTCCGCCGTGCCCCTCGAATCAACGCCACGCAAGCCGCCCGCCGATTCCATCGGTTCCGCGACTTTGCCCAGCGAAAAACATTCTGGGCTCGCGCCGGCTCCGCCATCACCATCGGCGAAATCAAGGAATGCACCACCGCATCGTGGTCCGCCCAACTGCTGATTCGTGGTAACCAAGATTCAATCAATCTGAATTCGGCATCTCCAAACTCATCCGTCAAATTCTCCAGCAAAAATACTCCGAATATTTTCTCTTCAAGATTCCTGCCAGAGAACAACTGATCGGCAACCTGCAGCAGAAACGGCAGCCCGAACTCTTTAACCACTCCCCGCCGGCATTTCACCGCCGCCCGGCGAAGATCAGCCGTATACCATCCATGCGATTTGATTTCTTCCTTAAAGAACCACTGCACGCCGGCCGCATGCTCCACCGTGCCGCCATCACTCAGGAGCCGTCGAATATCAGCAGCAACACTAGCGGGCGTGATCTTGCGTTTTGTCACTTTTTGCAGGCCTTTAGGAGGACGCGACGTCAGTCGTGCCGTTCATAGTCCATTCAGTATGGGCTTCAGTCCCTGAGGGAAATTGCCAGCAACTCTATTGCCGGGCCGTCCTCACCACTCTGTCATAAATCCACAACGCCGCGGCCGTCGCCAATCCCACACCAGTCACCACCCACCACATGCGCTCGGGCTGATTCGTAACCTCGCCAAAGTGATGCATCAATGTCCCGCCGAACCATCCTCCAATCAGCGATCCAATCCCAAGTGGCAAAAAGGCAAACCCCATATACGTCCCTTGCTGCCCCGGCGGCGCCAGCCGCGAAATATAGTCGTAGTACGGAGGCTGCTGCGTGATCTCGCCCAGCGCCAGCACAAACAGCGCCAGCACCGCGCCCCACACCGTCGGACGCAACGCCAGAATCAACCACGAAAGCGATGTGATCACCGTCCCCAGAATCACTGCCTGAAATGCTGGTATCTTACGCGTCAAGAGGCTCACCGCCAGGGTCAGACAAATCACCGTGATCGCATCCGTCGCCAGAATTTTCTCCACGTCGGCCTGCGCGCTGACATACCGGTGAAGGTATCCAGGCAGACTCACGAACTCTTGCCAAAAGACCACCCAGTACCCGGTGAAGATCACCAGAAACCACATGAACTTGCTGATCCCCGCGAGTACCGCAATCAAAAGCCCTACCCAAATCCACCACGGCACTGCGAACCCGGGATACGCCCATAAACCAATTCGCAATAACAGCGCAATCAGCAGCACCGGCAAAACCAGACGATAATTTCCAACCACCACGCAGAAATTCCGAGCCACAGTCGCAATCGACGGCGGCGGCGCATCTCCCGCCTTGCGCGGCTCCCGAAAAAACAGCAGCACCACAAAGAACATCGCGAACACGCTCAGCGCCGAAACTTTGTATACCTTTTCCACGCCCAGATGGCGATGAGTCCACGACGCCACCAGCGGCCCTGCCGCGCCCCCGATATTCACCATCGTGTAATAAATCGAATAGCCGATGGTGCGAACGTTAGGTTTCGAAGCCCGCGCCGTGGTTCCTACCACGCAAGGCTTCACCATCGAAATACCCAGCGCAGGAAGAATGAGAATGAATCCGACAAACAAACTAAGCGGCACTGCATTGCGCACCGGTGCCAACCACGGCGCAGCGATAGACCCAATCAGGAAGTACGCAACTGCCAGAATCAGATATGCAGTAGCCAGCGCCCGTCGGAAACCCAACCGGTCAGCGATGGCCCCGCCGAAGATCGCCAGAAACCACACCATCCCGCCGAAGATCCCCGTCAGCGTCCCCGTCTGCTCGGTAGAAAAATTCAGTTTCTCTTGCAGATAAAGCGCCAGCGAAGCAAACGCCCCGTAGTAAGACAACCGTTCGAAGATCTCGCTGATGTTCGCGATCCAGAACGGCCGCTCGAACCCGGTGCGAATCTCGTGGAACCGCTCCGAAAAAGATAAGCTCATTGACCCTCAACGCAGCGCCGGCGCCCCGCCGGCTGTCGGGTGGGCGTCCTCGCCCACCCCATCACAGCCCAATCCGTTTCCGCAACGCCTCCGCCGACAACCCAGCCACCCGAATCACCTTCCGCCTGCTCGTCTCGCCGGATGCAATACTAACGGACGATCGCAGAACCTCCAAAAGATTTGCCAGGAATTCAATGCAAGCTTCATTGGCCCGCCCCTCAATCGGCGGCGCAGTTAGCGCGATCTTGCAAGCATCACCCAGCTCTCCAACGATGGCATTCTTCTTGGCTCTCGGCTGCACTTTCACCGCAAAGCTGACGCTGTGCGCCGTCTTACTTATCGGAATCAATCCCTGCGCCTCTCTGTGCCCCTGTGGTTACGAATGTTTTAATCCGTGCTAAACCATGGCTGCTTCTCTCTGTGCTCCCCTGTGCCCTCTGTGGTTAAGCTTTTACTCTCTCCCCAAATATCCCCGTCCCCACACGCACACAAGTCGATCCCTCTTCAACCGCCACCTCGAAGTCATGCGACATCCCCATAGAAAGCACCTGCATGCCGACCCCGGGCAAACGACGCCCAGCAATCTGATCGCGCAATTCCCGCAGCTTACGAAAATATGGCCGCGCCTGCTGCGGATCCTCGGTAAACGGCGGTACGGTCATCAATCCACGAAACTCAAGATGCTCGAGTCGTGCCGCCCCGTGCAGCAGCTCTTGCAAATCCTCCGATTCCGCCGCCACGCCACTCTTCGCCGCCTCTCCCCCAACGTTGATCTCAATCAGCACCGCGAGCCTCTTCCCCAGCTCCCTTGCCGATGCGTTTAGTCTCTCCGCCAACCGCAATGAATCCACCGATTCGACACGACTGAAGAACTCCGCCGCCTTCGCCGCCTTATTCGTCTGCAAATGCCCAATCATGTGCCATTGAGCATCGGCTAAATCCCGCAATGCCCCGGCCTTCCCCGCGAACTCCTGCACCCGGTTCTCGCCAAATAGTCGCAGTCCGGCCGCGTACGCTTCGCGGATGCGCTCCGACGGCTGTGTCTTCGTCACCGCCATCAAAGAAACCTCAGCCGGGCCTCTGCCGGAGCGCCGCGCCGCCGCCGCTACCTGTTCCAAAATGTGCGAGATGTTTGAAGCTACCGGCATGAAACGATGGAGGAATCAATCGAACCACAGACATTTCCGTCTTACGGCCCAAAAACGTACGCCGCCCCCGGCCCCGACTGATCCTGATTGTTCACGTGCGAGCGATAGGCTCCCGCCACAATCACACTCCCACTCATCGCGGCCGCGTTGCCGAATAGGTCCCGGGGTTCTCCATCACTGGGGATGAGCGTCGCGCTCGACGCCGTGTCCTTCCAACCACCAGCTGGCTTTTGGTAAACCAGCAGCGCACCTTCATATTCATTAAAGGTTTCCGCTCCTACTACCACAAGCTCCCCGTCCGTCGCCACCGAGTAGGGAAACGTGTATAACAAACTTCCGACCGAAGGTTGAACCGGAATCAATTCGCCGGTTTGCGTCATGTCCACCCATCCCTGGGCGGGTTTCACGTAAACGTAGCCGTTGTCTCCATAAACCGAAATCGTGCCGATCGTGTCCCCGCTAAGCGCCACTGCACAACCAAAGTAGATATCGGGAAACTCATCCGTCCCCGTCAGCTTCGCAGTTTGGTTCATGTTGACCCAGCCATTCACCGGTTTCACAAACACGTAAACCGCGCCTTCTGGAACGCCCCCCACTAGGGATATGCTCGAGCCCACCACAATCGTATCTGGATCCATTGCCACCGCTACCGAGAAGTCGTCGCCCACGATCGAGTCGCTCGGGGTCAGCACTGCATTTGCTATATTGGTCGTCTGCCATCCTCCCGCCTGCTCTATAAACAGATAGACTTGCCCCGGCACCGTAAAAATACCCGAAGAGGGAGCGCCGACCGCCACCGTATTGCCTGAGACCGCTACGGACGCGCCGAACGTATCCTGAGGGTTATCCGCTTGCGGATCCTGCAACTGTGCCGTCTCCGTCATGTCCTTCCAGCCGCCCTCAGGCTCTACAAAAACGTAAGCGGCTTCTGCGTGTGGCGAATCTACCGTGGAAAACTGTCCCACCACAATCGTATTGCCATCGACGGCCACACTGTATCCGAAGTACAGCTTTTGTATTTGGTTCGAGGGCGACAGCTTGGCGGTCTGTGTCATATTCTTCCAGCCGCTCGCCGGCTTTACGAAAACGTATGCCGCGCCCACCTCGCCGTCCGCATCGCCCGCTCCCACCACTACCGTATCTCCGCTGATGGCTACCGACATCCCGAAACCGTCGCCACGCATGCCGTCCGCTGCCGTCAGTTTTCCCAGTTGCCCACCCTCCCCTTGAAGAGTGCTCATGATGGCCGATCGCGCTTCCTTCGGCAGACTGGACCACGCGCTCCGATTCCCTGGGAGGTCGGTATTTTGCGCCCGGCTGACTACTGGAAGGCATAGAACAAGCAGAACACTGAGAAGGACATAGACCCGCTTCATAGCTACTCCAATTTACAGAAATCACGACCTTGCGGCCGTTACCGCTCACATAATCGCCGTCGGTGGTGCCGGCTCATCCGGACTTCCGGCATTCGCCAGTGGCACCCTCATCATCACGAAGATCAAAACAGCAAGTCCAATCAATCCCGAGAATGCAAAATCGCCAATGTCAATATGCCAAAGTTGATGATTGCTCCCTACCACTCCCGCAATCACCAATCCACACAACGCTTCCCCGGCAATCAATCCCGAGGCCGTCAGCACCCCGGCATTGTCCACCCGCGCCTTCTGCGCATCGTTGTATCCACGCCGGTCACGCAGTTTGTCGGTGAACCACCGAATCACTCCGCCCACGAAAATCGCCGACGTTGTCTCCAGCGGCAGATACATCCCCACCGAAAACAGCATGGGACTCTTCACTTCCACCAGAATCATAGCGAATCCCATCAGGATGCCAACAATCACCAGCGGCCAAGCCATGTTTCCGCCCACAATCCCCTGCGACAACATGGCCATGAGCCCCGCCTGGGGAGCCGGCAAAGCCGCGCTGCCGAAGTGATAAGCCTTGTCGAGGATCATCAACGGGAAGAACAGAACCAGCGACGCCACAATCGTTCCCAGAATATCGCCGATCTGCATCTTCGACGGTGTGCCACCCAGAATGTGGCCAGCCTTCAAGTCTTGCAACATCTCGCCCGCCACCGCCGACGAAACGCAGACCACTGCAGCAACTCCAAGTACTGCCGCTACTCCTCCAATGCCCGAAACTCCCAAAGCCACCATCAGCAGTGCCGCCACCACCAGCGTGCATAGCGTCAGACCGGAAACCGGATTATTCGACGACCCGATCATCCCGACCAGATTGCCCGACACCGCCGCAAAAAAGAACCCGAGCACGATCATCACCGCAGCCGCCACCACCGCGCCCGCGATCACCTTACTTCCCGATAGGTTGTGCGCTGCGGAGATGAAGTAGTAATACAGTCCGATCATGGCGATGAATACCAGCCCCACGCCCGCAAAAACGACTTTCGCATTCAGGTCGCGATCAATGCGGCTGGTCGCTTTATGCGCCTCCGCCGACTTCTTTAGATCAGAAACCGCGCGTGACATGCCCGCCATGAGTTGCTTGCGCATGCGGAAAAGAGTGAAGCCGGCTCCCACTAACATGCCGCCCACTGCAATCGGCCGCACAATCGAATACCACACGCTGAACGCGATCCCTCCCCAATACGCTGCCGGATTCGCGCCTTCCGGCATCGCCGGCAAATTCGGCCCCAAGAAATAGATTAGGAGTGGAACCAGCAATCCCCATGCCACCACGCCGCCGGCGAAATTCAGCGACGCCAGCCTCGGCCCAATAATGTAGCCCACACCCAAATAAGCTGGGCTCACTGCCGGCGAAGTGAACTGCGACATGCCGCCCGTAGCCAGCATGGGCGCCGCATTGCCTCGGCCCAGTCGTAACCCGGTTGCCATTTTCGGAATATTTACCAGGATGTTTTTCGTGTACCAGAACAGATTGACCTGCGACAAGAAGTACATCAATCCGCCGAAACCCATGTTGGCGAACAGAATCTTCGCCGCTTTCGATCCCTGTTGTCCGGCCTTATGAATCTCCGATGCTGCCACCGACTCGGGGAAGGGAAGTTCAGGATCTTCCACCATCACCCGCCGCAGCAAAGTGACAAACAGAATGCCCAGCAACCCGCCAATGACCATCAGCGCCACCGACGCCCAGTAATGTTCCATGCCCAGGCTCGGCCACAATCCCGCCAGCACAAATGCCGGAATGGTGAACACCGCGCCCGCCGCCACCGATTCGCCAATCGCGCCGACCGTTCGCGCCATGTTCTCTTCCAGTAGAGTTCCCTTCATCAGCCGCAGCAACGACATGCCAATCACCGCCGCCGGATACGTCGCCGCAATCGTCATCCCGGCTTTCAATCCGAGATAGGCATTGGCCGCCCCCAGAATCCCAGTCATCACCAGGCCAATCAACACGGCCCGGAAGGTGAATTCTTTCATCTCCATATCTTCGGGAACGTAAGGGCGAAACTTCTTCGGAGCTTCAGTACCGGTGGGGCTCATGGGCGAAATCCTCGTAAACAGTCAGGAATAGACACAAAAGTAGGACGGCGAAAGTTATCACGCACCCTCCTTACAATACAAGAGCAGCCGGGATTTCGCGGTCTCTTTTCAGGCGACCCCTGCCGAACAACTCAGTTTTCTACCCGAGCATCCGACTTAGCTGTGACCACTCCCAAAACCATTCTTCTCTTCGTCACCATCCTCGTTTCCGCGATCATGCTCCCCGCCGTCCACGCTCAGGTGCCCCAGGAAAAGATCACGGTGGACGACAAAGAGCGGACTTTCATCGTGCATCTTCCCAAAGGTTACGACGCCGCCAAGCAGCACTATGCGCTCGTCGTTCTCCTGCACACCCGCGACCAGGATGCATTTGACATGGAACAACTCACGCGGTTTGATGAACTCGCTGACCGCGACTCCGTGATTGCCGTGTATCCCAATTCAACCGGTCGCGGCTGGAATCTGGGCATCGCAGAAGAGCAGCCTGCTCCTAGCAACATGGGTCACAGGGGAGGAAGACACGGTGGCTGGGGAGGTGGGGGTGGCTATCCCGGCGGTGGCGGCGGATACCCAGGCGGGGGTGGCGGATATCCGGGCGGCAGCAGCGGTCAATCCGGAGGCCACGAGAACCGTCCAACTCCAGCCGACGACAATGCCTTCATCGACCAGATGCTCGACAAACTTTCATCCGAATATTCCGTCGATGCCTCGCGCGTTTACGCTGCCGGTCTTTCGGATGGCGGATTCATGGCCTTTCGCCTGGGCTGCACTATGGCCGACCGCTTCGCCGCCATCGCCGCCGTGGGCGCAGCTATGCCCAAGAACATGACATGTCTGCCTTCGCATCCCTTAACTGTGGTCATGATGAATGGCACATCGGATCCCATCGTCCACTACAGCGGCGGCCACGTCGGCCGATATTCCGTTCTTTCCGCGGATGACAGCGCGAAATATTGGGCCAAACTGAGTGGCTGTCAGTCAAAGCCGCAGCGCCAGAAGATATCTCCCAACGAAAAAGGTGGCATGAAAACCCAAATCGACACCTACGACGACTGCCAAAAGGGAGCGCAAGTCGCGCTTTACAGCATCGACGGCGGCGGCAATACCTGGCCCGGCGGCGAGCAATACCTCGTGGAAAAGGTCATCGGCAAAACCAGCAACGATCTGAACGCCAACGACGTGATCTGGAGTTTCTTCACCCACCATCAGACGTCACCTGAACCGCCAAAATAATGCCGGTTACTTCCGAGCGGCCTCGCCGATCACTCGCGTTGCGCCCGGCTCTCCCCGCCGATATACTGTAGAGGATTCGCCTGGCTGGAGCCCTGCTGTGGCGCTTAGGCGAGGGAGGGTGTCTTCAGCAGTAGCAAGGGCTCAACTCGGTCCGCGGTGGTTTCCTCTCTGACCTCCGGAGTTCACGGCCTTGCCCGAGCCCTGTTCACCACTCTTTTTCCTTCTGATTGTCGTCTCTGCGCTTCCCCATTAGTGAATATTTCACGTCTGCCAGTCTGTGAAGACTGTCTTTCGTCCATTCGTCCCATGACTGGAGACCTTTGCTCCATCTGTGGTGAGCGTCTGGCTGGTCCGTACGGACTTTTCGCGGAAGGTGAAATTCGCTGCACACTTTGTCGCCGCTTGGAACCGCCTTATGTCAAGGCGGCAGCCTACGGGAGCTACGAAAGCGGCCTTCGTGAGCTCATTCATCTCCTCAAATATGACGGCGTTCGTCCCGCCGCCAATGTTCTGGGTCGTATGCTGGCGGACGCCATGGTCCCACTCCAGCCACTCTTCGCTGCCGATCCCGTGCTATTCGTTCCCGTGCCTTTGCACACGCATAAGCGGCGTCAGCGCGGATTCAATCAAGCGGAGTTGATCGCTCGATCTGCCTTGAAGCTTCAGCCATTCCGGCGATTCGAACTCAAGCCGATCCTCGATCGCACTCGTGAAACCCAATCGCAAATCGGCCTGTCTCGTCATGATCGCCGCGAGAACTTGCGAGGCGCTTTTGCCGTGACTGCACCCGAAGTGATTCGTGGCCGCGAAGTGCTGCTGGTCGACGATGTATTCACCACCGGCACTACGGCCTCCGAATGCGCCCTGGTGTTACGCCGCGCCGGCGCCGCCAAAGTTTACGTAGCAACTGTCGCGCGCACACTGAAGCTGGAAGCACAAGGAGCACGATTAGAGCCCGAAGCCGCCATGACCATGGCCGCTGCGAGCTAGACGGTTATGTAAGAGAGCACGGGCGTCCTCGCCCGTCAGAAAGATAAAGATCAAAGATGTCAGGGAAGTGGCACAATTCGGCGCTGGGCATGACGCGGACTCACACTCTGCCTCCGAGCATGGCCCTTGTTTGTCCGGACAACGTTCGTCCGGAAAACCCTTGTCCCGAAAATGCTCGTCCCGATGGTGGAGTCCATGTGCTCCACGCGCCCGTGCTGGTGCTCAACGCCTCCTACGAGCCCATCAACGTTTGCGCCGCCCGCCGCGCCATCGTTCTCGTGCTCAAAGGTGTCGCCATGACTGAAGAAGAGAATGGCCATTTCCTGCACGCCGCTCGCCTGGCCATGCGCCTGCCTTCCGTTATCAGGCTGCTCGAGTACCGCCGCATCCCGCATCAAACCCGTGCCCTCTCGCGCAAGAACATCCTGCTGCGCGATCGCAACACCTGCCAGTATTGTGGAGAAATTTTGCCTTCAGGTGAGTTGACGCTTGATCACGTTGTCCCGCGCTCCCGTGGCGGCGCTTCCACCTGGGAGAACCTCGTCGCCTGCTGTCATCTTTGCAACCGCCGGAAAGGCAACCATCTTCCCGTTGAAGCCCGCATGAAATTGATGCGTGAGCCTCGCGCCTTCAACCTTCACACCAGCCGCCACATCATGCGCCTGATGGGCCGCTCCGATGACAAATGGCGCAAGTATCTTTTCTACTGAGCACTCAGCCGTCAGCCATAACATCCGCCGAAGTTACAGGGGATCACCGCGGCCCCCGGTAGAGCTGAATGCTAAGTGCTGAGTGCTGCCTTTCTCACTGCGGCTTCTGCGGCTGGTCTTTCCCATCCGCCTTCGGAACTTCCTTTCCATCGTAGGTGATCTTCGACTTCGATCCGAACCGCTTGTAGTTCTCGTATTTCACTATCTCCCGGATGTGAATGTCGCCGGTCATGAAGTGCAGGGTATCGTCAGCGCGGGTGTAAGTGGGAAACCAATATGTGTTGTCAACCTGTTCCCGCCAGGTGGTGAATCTGGGATAGAGGTGCTCGTCCTTGCCCTTCTTCTTGCCCGCGTTAATGTCGGGAACAGTTTTTCCGTAGGTCTTTACGATCTGAAAGTCGTGATCATCCACCCAGATCCGCCCCTGAAAATATCGTTTCTTGCCCACAATCTGCTTGGGAGCAATGTCGAACACATAACAGTGCAGTTCATCTTCCTGCTGTTGCCCTACGTAGAGAACGTTGTATTCAGGAAGCTCGTCACTGGTCAGCACGAACGGCAGACGCTGCCGTATGTCTTCAAAGTCTCCCGAATCCATGGAGAGACCCGCACTGTCAAGTGTGGACTGCGGCGCGAATACCACGTTCTCGATTCGTTTTCCCTGGTCATCGAAGATTACGTCAAACACCTGTTGGTACTCGCCATTGACGGTGTTGCCATCAAGCACCTGCACCTTCACCGACTGGCGATAGGTGTACTGGTCACGCGCCGTCTTGAACTCTTTCTCCTTAGCCGCAAAATGCTGAATGATCTCGTCCACCGTCACGTTCTTCGGCTGAGTAGTCTCCAGCGGTCCTTCATCCGCCCCAGCCGCAGGCAACATCAGACCAAGCAGGACGAACACTGCAAGCCTCAGCCACGCAGTGCGCATGCGATTCTTACCCATGGGTTTATTTTATACCTGCCGTAGACGCATAGTTAGATTGCCAAGCTTCGCCGCTGGTTGCCGAAATAACCGCTTTCATTCCCAGCTTTTCGCACAAAGACTCTACCAACCGTTGTAAGATTACCCACAAGTTCCATGGCCTCCCCCCGCGAATCGCCGCCGGAAACAGTGCCCACCCCGCTGCAGGAGATTGCCCGTCTAGCCGGGCTTCCCGAGCTGCGCACCGCTTCCGCCTGGTTCCGTGGGCAGGAGGCTCAGATCGCCTATTGGCAACTCGAAATGGCACGAATTCCCGCCCCTCCATTCGGTGAAGCTGCTCGCGCCGAATGGCTGAAGAAGCGCTTCCGCGAAGTCGGACTGACCGACATTCACATCGACGAAGTCGGCAACGTCTTCGGACTCCGCAACGGCTCCGGACCCGACTTCGTCTCGCTAAGCGCGCATATTGATACCGTTTTTCCCGCTGGAACTCCGCTCAATGTCCGTCAGCAGGGAACTCGTCTCTACGGTCCCGGCGTCTCCGATAACGGCGCCGGCGTTGCCGCGCTGCTTGCCATCGCCGCCGCCTTGCAGGCTGCGAAAATACCCCTGCAGACTCCTATTGTTTTCATTGGCAATGTCGGCGAAGAGGGCGAAGGGGATCTTCGCGGCATGCGCCACATCTTCGCTCATCCCCGCTGGAAGGAATCCATTCGCTATAGCCTGATGCTCGACGGTGCCGGCGCCGATACCATCGTCGCCGAGGCTCTGGGCAGCCGCCGCTTCGAAGTCATCGTGCGCGGCCCTGGCGGTCATTCCTGGAGCGACTTCGGCGCCCCCAATCCAATCCTGGTGCTGGCCCGCGTTATCGGCGCCTTTGCCCAGACTCCCGTCCCCACATCTCCCAAGACGACCTTCAACATAGGCGTGATCCGCGGCGGTACTTCCGTTAACTCTATCCCCGAGTCCGCCAGCATGCGCGTCGATATTCGCTCTACGTCCATGTCGGAAATGGAGCGTCTCGAAGCTTCGCTGCGGCGTGAACTCGAACTCGCCAGCGAAGAAGAAACCCAGGCCAGTGAGCGCCGCAATCCTTCGCCGCGACGTTCCGCTGCCATCAGCTATGAAATTGTTGCCATCGGTAATCGCCCCGCAGGTGAGCTCGCCCCGGACGCGCGCATGCTCAAAGTAATTCGCGCCGTGGACTCCCATCTCGGCAACGCCGCGCAAATCCAGCGCGCCTCCACCGACGCTAACATCCCGCTATCGCTTGCCCGTGAAGCTATCGCCATCGGTGGCGGGGGTTCCGGAGGCGGAGCTCACACTCTTCAGGAATGGTTCGACTGCAGTGGCCGGGAATTAAGCCTCAAGCGCATTCTGCTGACAGTGTTGGCTTTGGCTGGAATTCGTGAGTAATTTTGATGTCATCCTGAGGAAGCGAATCCTTCGCGATGCGCGAAGGATTCCGACGAAGAGCCTGCCCTGAGCTTGCCGAAGGGACCTATGCATTTCCTTGGTCCGCCCGATAAGTGTTCAAGCTAGAATCCCGACTTCTCCGCCCGCGGCCTGAACGGAATCATCACCACCGCCTGTAACGCCACCGGATCCCCATTCTTCAATGCCGGCAGAAACCGCCATCGTGATAGCGCACTTGAAGCATATTCATCCAACCGGTCGTCAATGCTGTTCAGCACCCGCACCTCGCCTACGCTGCCGTCCGCATTGATCACTGCCGAGAGTATGACCGTGCCGTGCACATTCTGCTTCATCAACTCCAGAGGATATCCAGGATCCGCCGTCCGCGTCGCCACCGGCGCCATCAACTCGCCTTTTTTCTCGCCATCCTTTTGCTCGACAAAGTGCATCACCCAGCTTCCGCCCGCGGAATTCATGTTCGGAACGCTGAGCGTCATGGCATAGGATTTTCTTCCCGCAAACACTTTGCGTTCTTCTTCCGTCTGTCTATCCGTTGACATCTCCGATGCCGTCTTCCGCGAAGTCAAACTCCGCGAGGGCTCGGGACCAGCAGGGTCCGTGCCAGATCCCGGCCTTCCAGCGCCCGCCACCGCGACGCTATCCACCGATTTTGGTCCCGCCCCAACAAACAGTCCGGGTGGAATCCCATTCACATTGCTGGCCGCGACGCGCGTCGATTCGCTAGCGGTCTTGCCTCCGCCTGCAATCTCCGGAGTTCCGCTAGCGCCCGCTTTGCCCTCCGGTGTTGCCGCAAACGTTCCTCGCCGATTTCCCGCCGGTACTTCAACCGCCGCCGTCGGCGCTGCTGGATTCACATTCAGCGCAATCATCCGTCCGCCTGCGCCCGAAACTCCGCGTCCCTGCACCGACGGCGGCGGAGGCACTACTGCAGGGCTTGCTCCCCCCGACGGTCCTTGCGACAGAGTCATTGCCGCGCGCTGTTCACCCACCGGCAACTGCGGCGCCGGAGCCACCACCTGCGCATGACCAATATTGATGTCCCCAACTTTCCGTATCGACGCTGTCTCCACACTCGGAGGCGGTTCCACCACCGCCGGTTCCGGCATGTGAACGTTGCGATTCGAGTGCGCGATGTTAACATCCGCCGCGGGAGCCACCACCGTTTCCGTCAGCGTCGGAGCCGCATTCAATCTGTTCTTGACCTCCGGTGGCGGAGCCACCACTGCCGTCGTCATCTCTGGCAACCGCAGGTTGGTCGTCTGGTTGGTCGCGGCCAACGGAACCGCAGGCTTCGCCGGCCCCCACGCCACTACATTGGGCAGCGGCACATCATGATCCAACTTCAGCTTGGGAGGCACAACAATCGTCTGCCGGCGATTATCCGGCTCCGGCGGCACCGAAATAATCGGCTGCGGTGCATACGCGGGATCGGCCTTCTGCGGCACCTGCGCCTTCGCGGCTCCCGTATTCAACTGCTGCAAGTATTCCGGCGCCGAGTAGTAAACCACGTCCGAGCTCTGAAACACCGCCGGTTCCACCACTCGCGTTTCCTGGGGCCACACCGCCGACGCGCCCAGCACCATCGCAATCACCGCCGCATGTCCCACGGACGACTCCGCCAATCGTCGCCACGGCAACGGCGAAGCCACAAACACATCGTCCCAAAACTTCCCGGGCCGCGACACTACTCGCAGGGGCGCTTCCTGCGGCCGCCGAACCAGATCCCGCAGATTCCGAAAAAACGTCTTATGCCAGGGAGCAACATTGACCAGGAACGCAGGCACGGCAAGCGTCGCCGGCCGACGTTTCAACTCCGTCTCAATCAATTTAAAGCGTTGTCTCATGTCGTGCGTCACTACTTGCGAGTGTTCTCATTATAGCCGCCGGTAGCGGCACAGGGCCGCGCCCAAATTGGGACATGCGGCGCCGGTTGCGGCCACTCTTTCGCACACTTTGAGAAAGAGCCTGCCCTGAGCGCAGTCGAAGGGATTCCACGACAGTCGCGAGCTTCCCCGCAATCATGCTCTAATACGAATATGAAACTGGTCACCCTTCTCATCCTCGCGCTATCGACCTCACTCACTGCCCAGAACACTGCTACTCCGGCCCCACCCGAAAATTATTCCGGTATGTACACTTTCCTTCAGGAAGGCGAATTCGTGCAGGTAACCGTTGAAGACGATGGCAGAGTCACTGGTTTCGTCTCTCGTTATGAAAACCCCGACAGCGACCACAAATCCTTCGTCGACCAATTCTTTAAGCAAGGCAAACTCGACGGCACCAAACTTATTTTCATTACCGACACCATAAATGGCGTTCGCTTCGAATTCACCGGTACCGTCGATCGCGGCGAAGGTAAAACCCCGAACGACGAGGCTTATCACATAATTAAAGGCGCCCTCACCGACGTCCACTCCGCCGCCGACGCGAAAACCTCCTCAAGTTCCCGCGCCGTAGTCTTCAAATCCTTCCCCCAGGACGCGCAATAACTTCCCCCGCCACCACCAAAGATTCGCTCGAACTCCTCCCTGCCCATCTGATCGAAGTCGTCCGGCACCGAGATCTGCCCCGCCATGAACCCGAGCGCCGTACTTGAGTACCGGTAGGAGCGCTGAGAGCAGTGACCTTTACCGCTGGTTTACCAGCCTTGGCAATGATGAATGGCTCACCCTTCGATGCCGCTTCCACAAGTTTCGAGAGCTGAGTCTTCGCCTCACGAATGTTTACTGTTTTCATTGTGTTTTATTAAACTTCGTTTATATAGGGAGCAGATCAAAACGCCCGCTCAAGCAGCCATTGTCCAATCTTCAATCGCTAATCTGGGGACCCGTCCGAACTCGCGCGTGTTGTGCGTGACCATTGTTAATCCCAAGCTTCGCGCATGTGCGGCAATGAACAAATCATTGCCCCCGATCATTGTCCCCGCTTTCTTCAAGTGTGCGCGAATCTGTGCATAATGCGAAGACGCTTTGTCGGGGAACTCCAGAACTTCGACATAACTCAGAAAGGCGTTCAATGCTATTTCATCCTGCTGTCGCCGCGGAGACACTTCAACACCATAGAGCAATTCGGACTTCGTGATTACAGAGATGCACACGTCGCTTACGGGAACCTTCGCCAGGCGCTTTACAAGCAGAGGATTTGAGCGTTTCATCACGTAGGAACAAATGTCGGTGTCCAACATATAGCGCAGCATTACTCTTCGCGCTCCTGCACGGGCGGATCTTCCACGTCTTCCATGTAGCCAGCTGAAGCAACCGGAGCCTCAGTGAGATAGGAAGTCCAATCAAACGGTCGAGGTGACAGCACCACCTCGCTCCCCTCCCTTCGAATGAACACCTCCTGCGCCTGGAACTGAAAGTCCTTAGGCAGGCGGACCGCTTGACTGCGGTTATTCATGAAGATCTTCGCCTTGCGCTGCATGGGCTGCTCCTTTCGATGTGGCATATACACTAGTATATGCCAAGCGATATAGGAATGCCAGTCGTTCCTTGGATACGGGACAGCCGCCGGCAGCCTTTTCCGGTATGGACACCCGCCCCAAATCCGAGATACTATCCCCAAGTCCGCGCCGCCCCTGCCTCCCCAGCGACGCCGAATGAGGAGATCGTCTCCCGCCATGACCCGCCAATCCAGGTTCTTGATTTTCTGCGCTCTCATCCTCGCCGTCGCCTCACCGGCCTGCGCCCAGTGGAACGAGCAGGTGCTCTACAGCTTCCAAGGCCTGCCAGACGGCGCCACGCCAACGGGAAAAATCGTCTTTGATAAGCAGGGAAATCTGTATGGCGTGACCTCGGAAGGGGGTTCGTCATCTTGCGCCGGCCCAGCGCAGTGCGGCACGGTGTACGAACTATCGCCGCCGACGAAGAACGGCGGCCCTTGGACCGAGACCATCCTGCATGTGTTCCAAGGCCGCGCCTTCGGCGACGGCTCTACACCGAGTGGAGGCCCAGTTATGGACGCGGCGGGGAATCTTTATGGCACCGCCGCTTATGACGGCACGGGACCATGTCAGCTTCTGGGCGGGCTGGTGGGATGCGGAGTGATCTACGAAATGTCGCCGCCGTCGCAGCCGGGCGGGGCGTGGACCGAGACCGTGCTCTACAACTTTCAGGGCGGCAACGACGGTTACTTTCCCGCTGGCGACCTGGTTTTCGATAAAGCGGGCAACCTGTACGGAGCGACGGTGTTTGGCGGCGGCAGGGGCGTGAACTGCGGCAACAGCCTTGACCAAAATTGCGGCACGATTTTTGAACTGAGTCCGCCGCAGCAGAAGGGCGGAGCTTGGACGGAGAAGGTGCTGTATAGCTTTGCGGGTCTGGAACCGTGGAGCGTGGCGGGAGACGGATCCCAGCCTAACGGCGGACTTGTATTCGACGACGCGGGCGATATTTATGGCACAGCGGCCCGTGGTGGCAGCAATATCCCGAATTGTGGATCAAGCGGGTGTGGCGCAGCCTTTGAACTCATTCCGCCGCAGAAGGGCGGTGCTTGGACGGAAAACGTTCTATATCGTTTTCAGGGGGCCCCTAATGACGGTGCTGGTCCGAATGGCAACTTGGTCATCGCTGACGGCGCAGTTTACGGTACCACCTACTCCGGCGTGGGTGGTGGCATCTTCTACGAACTTTCTCGTGCCAGGGAAAACAATCAGTGGGTCATGACTACGTTATATACATTCTTGGGCTATCCGAATCCCGGCAACCCAGAGGGTGGCTTGACGATCACTGAGGATGGCGATGTCCTTGGAACAACGATAAATGGAGGATCGGGTTTTGGTGGCGCGATAATCCGGTTAATGCCTCCGAAGGCAGGTCGCGACTGGGGTCTCTCAGACCTTTACAATTTTGGCCGAGCGCCGGCTGCCTCCGGTCCCATAGGAGAATTAGTTGCTGACGGTACGAACAAGTTCTACGGCATAACCCAAGTAGGCGGCACGGGCCATGCATGTCAGGGGGGCTGCGGGACGGCCTACGCAGTCAGCCCTTAGTTCCTCCAACCAAACTCTTTCCCCCATTCCCACGTCCAACTGTCAAAACTCGCAGGCTCGCCCCCACACCCCAAAACGGTATAATGTCACAGCATCTCTGGAGGAAGTGATCGTATGGATCCGCAAGCAAGTGGCGTCGGAAACCGTTGGAAACCAGCCTACACTCTCACCATTTTGGCCACGCTAACCTTGGGCATTTTGATTGGCACCATCATTTCCAAGGGCGTTCGCGGCCAGGAGAGCAAGAAAAATTCCGATTCCGCCACTCCGTTGACCATTCCCTCGCCGCAGCAACTTTCCAACCAGTTCTCGCAGATTGCCAAGACCTTAGGGCCCACCGTCGTCAACATCAATACCGAATCGACCATTAAGGCCCAGCCTCACCGTCGTCGCGGCGGCGGCGATCAGGAAGGCGGAGGCGATGACCAAAATCCGTTCGACGATTTCTTCGACCGTTTCTTCGGCGGCCAGGGTGGAAGTCAGGGCCCCATTCGTGAGCGTTCTCTGGGATCAGGCGTCATCGTCGACGCCAAAGGTTACATCGTCACCAATCGCCACGTAGTCGAAAAGGCCGACCGCATCCGCGTCCGCATCGACGACGATCCGCCAGGCGTCCTGCACGACGCCAAGCTAATCGGCGCCGACCAGGAAACCGACTTGGCCGTCATCAAAATTGATACTGACAAGGTCCTGCCGGTCGCCAAACTCGGTAACTCCGAGAGCATGCAGGTCGGCGATTGGGTCCTGGCCGTAGGCAGTCCCTTCGGATTATCGGAGAGCGTCACCGCTGGCATCGTTTCTGCCAAGGGCCGCAACATTGTGCCCAACCGCCAGTTCCAATCCTTTATTCAGACCGACGCCGCCATCAACCCCGGCAACTCCGGCGGTCCGCTGGTCAACATGTCCGGAGAAGTCATCGGCATCAACACCGCCATCCTTACTGACACCAACGCCTACGCCGGTGTCGGATTCGCCATGCCGTCCAATACCGTGGTCACCGTCTATAACCAGCTCATCGGTCCTGATCATCGCGTAGCGCGCGGCTCCATCGGCATTCAGTTCGCCGCGCAGGAGAATCCCGCCATCTCTCGCGTTTATGGCGTGCAAGGCGGCGTCACCATCTCAAGCGTTGTTGCCGGCACTCCAGCTGATCAAGCCGGTCTCCAGGTGGGCGATACCATCATTTCAGTCGATGGCAAGACCGTCAAAAATGGCGACGAACTGGTTGCCGACATCGCCAGCCGCAAGCCCGGCACCAAGGTCGTGATCGGTTACGTCCGCAATGGCAAAAAGCAGGATGTCGGCGTCACCGTCTCCGATCGTGCCAAGCTGTTCTCGGCTCGCCTGGGAGAGGAAGACGAAGGCGGCGAACCAGCCGCTCCCAAAGAAAGTAAGTTAGGATTAACAGTGCGCGCCGTCACCAATGAAATGGCCGACCGGCTCGACATTCCAGCCGGCAAAGGCGTCATCGTTCAGGACGTTAAACCCGGCGCTTTCGCCGACGATGCCGGCCTTGCCCGTGGCGACGTCATCCTCGAAATCAACAAACACGCAGTCAATTCCGAGGACGATTTTAACCATGTCGCCGCTACTCTCAAAAGCGGACAGGACGTCGTATTCCTGGTTCGCCAGCGCGGCTCCGGCCGTCAGGACGGTACTATCTTCCTGGCCGGTACACTTCCGTAATTAGCACAAACTATTGAGACTGGCACTGAGCAGCCCATTCGCGGCATCATACTCAGTGCCAGTCTTTTGTGAGATGGAAACGGATGACGGGCGCCTCATCCTTTCGCGCACTTTGCGAAAGGGTGGGATTCCACCTACGAACAGGAAGAAATCATGGGCACATTTCGTCGGGTCATGATTATGGTTTTATTGGGCTCCTTATTCGCGGCGCCCCTACCCGCCCAGACGACATCCTCCCCAGCCACTACCACCCACAAGAAGAAGAAATCCCACAAGAAAGTCAGCTCACATCACGGCCAGCAAAAAATCGATCCCGAGCGCGCCCGCGCCATCCAAACCGCCTTGATTCGCGAACATTATCTGGACGGAAAAGCATCCGGCGTCTGGGACGACGCCTCAGAAAAAGCCATGCAGAAATATCAGGCCGACCATGGCTGGCAATCGAAAACGACTCCCGATTCCCGCGCCCTAATCAAACTCGGCCTCGGCCCTGACCACGAACATCTGCTCAATCCCGAAAGCGCCATGACTGAACCGCCTCAGCCCGCACACGCTGCCGCCAGCAAAGCTCCCACCGCTCCAATCGATCCGCCCGCCGGCAGCCAACCACAGAACTAGCTAACGTTTGAAACCACCTTCGGAAAATAAGGCAACACCCTTCCACTCACAATCGCGCGCGGATTATCCTCAACCAACGCCCGTGCAACCTTCTCGCCTTGCGACTCTGCGACCACCTCACGTGCCAGCGAAAGTCCTGGCGGACGCCGCGTCGTGTCATGCGCATCGCTCGCCAGCACGTGAACTGCTTCCCGCTTAAGCAACCACTGCGCCGTATGCCAGGCCGTCTCTCCCCAGCTTCCAGTCAGCGCCGACGCCGTCACCTGAATCACGCATCCCAGCTTTGCCCACTCCAGAATCCGCTGTGGCGTCCCTTGCAACACCGTATTGCGCTCAGGATGAGTGATCACCGGAATGATCCCCCCCGCGAGCAACTCGCGCAAGCTGTCGTCAATATGCTTTGGAACATCGGTGTGATTCGGCTCAGCCAGCAAGTAGCGCCCGCCTTCGATCACATAGCGATCGGGAAAAGCCATTGCATCTTTTATATTCTCCGCCGACAACCGGAAGTCGCATCCCAGGGTGAGACGCGGTTTCTTCCCCACTCGCTGCCTTAATTGCTCAAGCGCCCGCTCTAGATATTCGCGATCGTAGTGAAATCGGCGATTTGCATGTGGCGTAGCCACCACATGATCGGTGCCGTCCGCCGCCGCCATCCGGCACATCTCTTCAGATACGTCCCAAGACTTCGGCCCATCATCCACGTCCGCCAAAATGTGGCAATGGATATCAATCATGCGACCAGCTCGAAGCAGATTTAAGCAGATTCCAGAAGAAAGACCAAGAAGTATCGAAACGAAGCGAAGACCCACCGCAAGGGGAAGCTAATCAATGTGGCCCGACCAAATGCCAAGTGCTGAATGCTGAATGCTTACTTCATCACTCCCCGCTGCGCAATCCCGATATTGTCCCGGCTGGTGTTCTTCACCAGATACATCATCTCGTCCGCCTGCCGGATAATATCGTGCGGCGTCTTCGCGTCATGCGGATAAGTCGCCACTCCCATCGACGCCCGCACGTTCAGATTAAGTCCTTCTTCGCGGCAGAACATACTCGTCCGCAAGCTATCGCGCAACCGCTTAGCCACCACCAGCGCCTGGTCTTTCCCGGTCTGCGGCAGCAACACCACAAACTCATCGCCGCCATAGCGGAACGCGTAATCAATCAAGCGTAACTGCGCCTTCACCAGATAACCAATTTCCGCCAGCAGCTTGCTTCCAATCAAATGTCCATGAGTATCATTGACCTGCTTGAAGTGATCAAGATCGATGAACACCACCGTAAACTCATATCCAAAGCGCGACGACCGATACACTTCTGTCTCCAGCGTTTTATAAAGATGCCGCGCATTAAACAACCCAGTGCAGTCGTCGGTAATCGTCAGTTCCTGAATCTTCTGCACCGCCCGCGCATTCTCAATCGCGATCGCCGCGTAGTCGCACACCGATTGCAAGAAGTAAATCTCCGGATCGCCGAAGTTCTTCATGTCCACATTCACCAGCTGAATGACGCCCAGTACCCGCGTCCGTGACCGCAGCGGAATGCAGATAATCGACCGCGTCTCCCACCGAGTCATCTCATCAATCCGTTTGGTGAATCGCGGGTCGGTATAAACATCCGGCACAATCAGCCGTTCGCCATGCTTGGCCACATGCCCGGCAATACCCTCGCCCACTTTCATCCGGACATTCTTCAGCGCCTCCGCCGCATTCCCCACCGCAATCGCAAAATACAGGTCGTCGCGCTCCTCATCTACCATCAGCAGCGACCAATTATCCGGACGGAAGTATTCCGCCATCTTCTCCATAATGGTTTGCAGGATGGAATCGAGGTCCAGCGACGACGTCAGGGCTTTGGCCACGTCGTGAAAAATGGCCAATTCCTGCGTCAGCCGGTTGGGGTTAGGCTCAGCGGCCTCGGTCATTAAAGCGCGACCTCGCGTGGCAGTTGGAATTCTAAAATTATATTCGCCGCATACCCTTCCGGGGAAGGAACCTTGGTAACCCGAACCTGCCCCGATACGCCCGAAAAATGCCCTCTGGCGCGCCTTTCGCCTATGGTTACCTGCCCGTACCACTTAATCGCTGGGTGCCGCACATCCTTTCGCGTTTTGTGCGATGGCCATCGCAACAAAGCGATCGAACATCTGGGACAAAGCTATTGACGAAGCTGAGATTGCCTGACTGAACCGTCGGGATTGAACCATGAAAGCGAAGGCAGCGTCCGGCGAACGCTGCTTTCTTATTGCCGATTGTCCGAGAGGATGAGTCTCACCTCTGGCGCTTGCATTCACAACCCAGTCAATGAGTGAAATGGCGATATGTCAAAAGTTATGCCATCCGTTAATATCCGTGCGATCCGCGGCGCATTTCTTTTGCCCGCGCCTACGTTACTCAGGCAAGGCTTGAGAGCGTGGCGGCCGAAGTGTTGACGCTATTTGCCCCGAACGCCGCGAATGACTGCTGCACTGCGCTGTACGCCTGCTGAGCAGCGGACACGTTCCCGGCCTGGAGATCCTGGCCCAACTGGGCGAACTCCTGGGCGAGCGTGCTTTGGCTGCTGGACAAACCCCCTCCTCCTCCGTGGTGATGATGGTGACCATGCGCTTGCGTGCTCTGGCTTTGCGTGTCTTGCTGGATGTTCGAGAAATCCTGCCGTGCCCCCGACAGATTTCCTGATTGCAGGTCTTTGCCCAGTTGGTTGAAGGCCTGAGCAATGGCACTGCTGTTGGATGCGGATGTGGTGGCGCTCGATGACCCCGAGTTCTGCTGCAAAGTTGCAAAGTCGGACTCCGCGGCTGAAAGATTCCCCGACTTCAAATCCTGGCCGAGCTGTTGGAACTCCTTTTGGAACTGCTGTTGTGGACTTATGGCCTGACTGTTCGAGTTGAATAGGCTGCTACTGAGAATGCCTGCAATGGACATGACTCGCTCCTCTCTTTCGTGGGACTTGGTCCTGGAAACCGCATCAACGGCTACATCGGTGATTATGGTCCAAACTTTAGCCGCCGCTGGCGATGACAGCGGCGAGTTCTGCTAAGACCACAGAAGCCTATGGCAACCTGGCTTCCACTCGTCGGTGGAAGGTGATTGGGGAGTCAAGAGCTTGGTGCTGAGGGTGTTAACTCATTGGCTTGAGGAAAAGCAGAGTGCGGTGGGAGTAGATCGAGTGGGCAAGACTGGCTCGTGCGGGCAAGACCTGCCCGGTTCCCTTCATGCTCACATTTTCCTTGCGTCCCTCGCTACCGCGAGGTCATCGTAGTAGGCATGAACAAAGTCAACATCGCCCAGAAATTCTCCCAGATCCACGAATACTGGAAACCTTACATCGCCGCTGAGCTAAACGGACAGCATGTCAAGCTGGACAAGCTGAAGGGCGAGTTCGTTTTTCATCATCACGAAAACGAAGACGAGATGTTTCTGGTGGTCAAAGGCCGCTTCCGCATGGAGTTTCGTGACCGGCATGAGTGGATTGAGGAAGGCGAGTTTATCGTCATCCCACGCGGAGTGGAGCACAAACCGGTGGCTGACGAGGAATGCTGGCTGATACTGTTTGAGCCGGCGTCTACGCTGAACACCGGGAATGTGGTGAACGAGCGTACTATTAGGGAATTGGAACGGGTTTGATACGTGGTTCTCAGTGATCTGTTCCAGTTACGCATCAACCACCTATGAAGATCATCCAGTTGGCGCTGCTTTTTGCCACAGCCCTGGCCACTGCCGCACAGTCGAAACCAAACTATGAAATTTACGCCATCCGCTACGCCACGTTGCCGGACTTCTCGGTATCGGATTTAGTGGCGGGGGCTGAACCGGAGCGAAAGATTGATATCGCAATGATGATCTGGCTGGTGCGGGGCAATGGCCGCAATATCCTGGTCGATTCCGGGTTCTATCACGAGCATTTTTTCAAAGATTGGCAAGTGAAGGACTTCACCAAGCCCTCTGAAACATTGAAGCGAGTTGGCTTGAAGCCCGAGGACATCACCGACGTGATCATTACGCACATGCACTGGGATCACGCCGACGGCATGGATCTGTTTCCCAACGCCCGTATCTGGATCCAGAAAGACGAACTGGAATATTACGCCGGGGAAGCGTGGCAATCGAAGGATACTCACGGTGGTATTGATGAAGAAGATGTGCTCACGCTGGTCAAACTGAATACGCAGGGTAGAGTTGGTTTGGTGAATGGCGATGCCCAAGAGATTATTCCCGGAGTAACCTGCTACACCGGCGGCAAACATACTTGGCAATCGCAATATGTAGGTGTGCAAACGGCCGTGGGAACCGTTGTGCTGGCCAGCGACAATATGTACCTGTATGAGAATCTGGAGCGGCATGCGCCGATTGCGACCACGGTCGATGCGGCATCGAATCTGCGGGCGCAAGATCGCATGAAACAGATCGCTACTCGCCCCGGGTTCATCATTCCCGGACACGATCCGGCGGTTTTCGCGAAGTTTCCCGGTCCCGTTCCGGGGGTGGCAAAAATCCAATGACTTTCGGGTCGTCCAATTGCAACCTTCCCGTTGCGACCAACAGGGTTTGATTTGCATCTAGATGGGACTATGGATTTGACGGTCTATTCCGCCTTCTGGTGTCCCGACTGCCGCGTAGCGAAACGCTTTCTCACCGAGCACAATATTCCGTTCAAAGATATCGACATTGAAAAAACGCCCGGCGCCGCTGAGGAAGTTGTCAAGCACACCGGTCTGCGTGCCATCCCACAATTTGTCATTGATGGCGAATGGGTCCAGCCGTATCGTCCGGGCGAAGGGTTTCTCTATGACGAGATGGCCAAACGCCTGGGCGTCAAGCTCTAGGTAGCCCCGCAGCCAAGAGACGTTAGCAAGCCACATCCCTACAGGCACATACGGTCCCCCGCCCGGTCATCACCTTCCGTACCCTAGGAAACCTCCCCACGGCGCGAGAGCATAGAAGGTCCATGGCCGAAAACCATCCGCAAACCTTGGAAGAGCCAGTTTGCACCGCCTGGCAACGCACGCTGCAAGGTGCGCTGGGAGTATTTTTGTTGCTTAGCGTCGGGTTAGTGGCTCGCTACTATCCCGCAAACGCTACCCGCGAACTGGAACAGCAAGTACGCGGCCTGGCGCAAGAAGTGCAATTGTTGAAACAGGAACAGGCGATGCCGGCGCTGGTCCTGAACCGTTACCGCAATTCTATTTGCTACATCTTTGGGGTATATCAAGTCGGCTTCGCGGGGCGAGCTCCGGCATTCCGGGCGCGTATTTCGGGAAGCGGTTTCGTGGTGGCGGACGGACTTCTTGCTACCAATCGACACGTAGCTGAGCCCTGGTACGAGGACCCGGATTCTGCGGGTCTTCTTCAGCGAGGCGCAACTCCTCACCTGGAAAAGCTACTGGCATTCTTTCCAGGGCAACCGGCGCCGGTAAACATCACCCCCGCGGTATTGTCGGCGCAAGGCGATCTGGCGGTACTTCGCATCGAAGACAGTCAGGCAGTGCATCAGCTGCGGCCATTGCCGCTGGCAGACGCGATTCCGAATCCGGGGGAACTGGTTTCCGTGGTGGGTTATCCCATGGGCGTGCTCGGTATGGTGGCAAAGTCGCCGCCGGCGGTCTATGAAAGGTTGGCTTTCCGGCGTGACGACATTGGAGCTGCGAACGAACTGGCCGCACTCTCGCTGATACGTCCGTCGGCTACGTGCGGACATCTGGGAGATGTGGTGGGCGACAAGCTGATCTATGACGCGCCCACAGCCCACGGTGGCAGTGGCGGCCCAGTGTTCAATTCTCGAGGCGAGGTAATCGGGGTGAACGCTGCGTACCTTGACGGATTTTCCGGCGGCACGCTGGGGGTTTCAGTGCGAGCCCTGAAGCCGCTGATTGTAGCGGCGCAGAAGAAGTAAGTCTTCGCATGGATACCCTTCACAGGCTTAAGGAACCGACAGCCCGACTGATGGCAGGCTTGCTCCTGTCGATACAGGCCGTAATGGGTGTGCCTTTCTTGTTGACTATGGTGGGAAGCGTTCGTCACTGGGGCGCGTGGTTCTACCCGAAAAGCCCGAGATAGCTACTTCGTCGCTTTCCACAATCCTACCCAACCCGGTTCTCGCATATGTTCCTCGTCCAACCGGCGCAGCCGCGCTGCCATGATCCCTGATCTGCCCAGATAACCGACAACCTGCTGTGGATGTTCGCGATCCACTACCGGCAAGCGTCCGATATTGTGGCGCAGCATTTTGGCAGCGGCTTCGTGCAATGACTCATCTGGATAAGTGACGATGAGGTTGTGGCTGGAGGCATCGAGGACGGTCGAGTTTCCGCTGGGGGCTCCGGCCAGTGCCCGCATTAGGTCACCGCGTGTGATCAGCCCTGCGAGCTGGCCGGTCGCGTCCGTGATGAACATGCCTTTATGACGACTGACTTCGGGATCGTGACGGCTAATGCGATCGGACAGTTCGCCTATTTTCATGCCTGCGGGTAAGACGGGAATGTCTTTGTCCATGGTTTCGGCGACCATGACCTGCTGCAACACATCGGTTTCATATTCCTGGTGGATGTACAAGCCACGCCGGGCCAGCTTCTCGGTCATGATGGAAGCCCGCGGCATCAGCAGCATGGCAATTCCGTCGGCAATCACGCTCACCAGCATCAGCGGCAAGACTGAGTTGTAATCACGGGTGATCTCAAAGGCAAAAATGATGAACGTGAATGTGGCCCGCGAGGCCGAGCCGAAGACCGCTCCCATGGCGACTAAGGCGAACGCTCCAGGGGAAAGATTCGCTGCGGGAAAGATTCGGTTCATGCCCAGAGCGAACACTCCGCCCATAGCCGCACTCGACATGAACATAGGCGCGAGCAATCCGCCGGACGTACCTGAACCTAGCGAAATCACCAGAGCGACGGCCTTGGCGAGCATGACCACGACCAACAGCCTCCAAGCCAAGTTGGCATTCAAAATGTCGCCGATGGTGTCATAACCGACGCCGAGCACGCGAGGCACAAAATAGCCGATGATCCCCAGACCCAGCGCGCCGATTGCCGGCCACCAGAGTTCGTCGATCGGCAGTTTCTCGAACTGGTCTTCGGTCCAGTACAAGAGTTTGCTGAAGCCGACGGCGGCCAGTCCGCAAATGACTCCCAGGAGCAAATAGAAAGGAAGAGCGCGGGGAATGTCGAAGTTCATGGCTGCCACTTTGAACATTGCGCCTGTGCCCAGCAGTTGCATGTGCACCGCAGTGGCAAGAGTGCTGGCGATGACCAGCGGGATGAATGATCGCGATTTGAATTCAAACAAAAGTAGTTCTATGGCAAGAATCACGCCCGCAATCGGCGTGTTGAACGTGGCCGACATGCCCGCAGCCGCGCCGCATGCCAGCAATACCTTGCGCTCGGATGCGGTGGTGTGGAGCACCTGACCGACCAGTGAGCCAATGGCGCCCCCAGTTTGAATAATCGGACCTTCAGCTCCGAAGGGGCCACCTGTGCCGATAGCGATGGCGGCTGAAATCGGCTTCATGATGGCGACCCTGGGTTCGATACGGCTGCGATTGACCAGCACTGCTTCCATGGCTTCGGGAATGCCGTGTCCTTTGATCTTGGGAGTTCCATACTTTGCCATGAAGCCCACGATGATGCCACCGATGGCTGGAACCAGGATCACCCACCACCCGAGTTGATTATGGCGCGGGCTGATGAATTCGGCAGAAAGCCGATGATAGAAAACGATATTGGTGAAGAAGCCGATTAATTTGTACAGCGCATAGGCGATGAGGCCGGCTAAAAGGCCAATTCCACCTGCCAGGAAGGACATCAGCACCATGCGAAACTGTGCCGGCTCGGCGAGCCTTACGTCTCCGACCTGAGCGCCGGTTGCTGCGAAGGTAGTGGGGCCAGAATGGTTGCGATCTGGTTCTTTCAAATCATTCTCCGATGGGTTCGTACAGCAGGCTTTCGTCCGCGGCTTCTGCCACCTTCGCGCGGCTCGATTACCTGCTCAAGGGCCGCAATCAAAATTGACCCTTGTGTGCGGAGTTCGTCTCGATGGTGCAGCGAGAGATCCTTGAGGACCTTTTCGCCTTTCGGTGTCAACGAAAGCAGCACTTCGCGGCGGTCTGAAGCGCCACGCTCTCGATTGACGTAGCCTCCGGCCGCCAACCGGTTCACCAGTTCTACCGTGCTGTGATGTTGAATCTGTAACCGCTCCGCCAATTCGCCGACCCGAGGGCGTATTCCCTGTGGCAGGCCCTTCAGGGCGAGCATCAACTGGTGCTGGTGAGGTTCAAGGCCGACCGCACGCGCAGCCCCTTCACTGAAGCGCAGAAAGCGCCGGATCTGGTAACGGACCTCTGCCAGCGACTCGAAGTCGAGCGGCGGGAGTGGTTGCGGCGCCATAAATATATCGTAACACGATATATTGATGTTGCGCTGGCACCAGAAGTCGCAGACCGTTTAGAATCCAGAGTCCTAACAAATGGTGATCCTGTGATTCCACGCTATACCCGCCCGGAAATGGGCCGTATTTGGAACGACGAGAACCGCTTCCGCGCCTGGCTTGCCGTCGAAGTAGCGGCGACGGAAACCCTTGCCGAAGTAGGCATTGTGCCAAAGGACGCGGCCCGGGCCATCCGCGAACGCGCTGACTTCAGCGTGCAGCGCATTCACGAGATTGAGGCCGAGGTACGGCATGACGTGATCGCCTTTACCACCGCAGTGGCGGAGATCGTCGGCCCGCATGCCCGCTGGTTCCACTACGGGCTGACTTCAAACGACGTGGTGGACACCGCCCAGGCGCTGCTCGTCCGCCAGGCGTCCGAGGTCATTACCTCTGATCTCGAGCGGTTGGCGGAAGTGCTCAAGCGCCGGGCGTGGGAATTCAAAGACACGCCCATGGTCGGCCGTACCCACGGCGTCCATGCCGAGCCCATCACCTTCGGATTCAAGCTGGCCAACTGGTATTCAGAGATGCAGCGCAATATCGAGCGTTTCCGGCAGAGCGCCGAGGAGATGCGGGTGGGCAAGCTTTCCGGGGCGGTCGGGACACTGGCGCATCTCACTCCGGAGCTGGAAGAAGATATTTGTAGCCGCTTGGGATTGAGGGCTGCGGAAATTACTTCTCAAGTGATTCAGCGCGACCGGCACGCGCACTATCTGGCTACGTTGGCGGTGATCGCGTCAACGCTTGACATGATGGCGACCGAGATCCGCCACCTACAGCGCACCGAGGTGCGCGAGGCGGAGGAGTTCTTCAGCGAGAAGCAGAAGGGTTCCTCGGCTATGCCGCACAAGCGCAATCCCGTGACCTGCGAGCAAATCAGCGGCTTGGCGCGAGTGGTACGGAGCAACGCTCAGGCAGGGTTCGAGAACATAGCGCTTTGGCATGAGCGGGATATCTCGCATTCATCGGTCGAGCGCGTCATTCTTCCCGATTCCACCACGCTGGTGGATTACATGCTTCAGAAGACGGCCAATCTGATCGATACCATGTTCGTATATCCCGAGCGCATGCTGGCCAACCTTGAAAGCACCGGGGGCTTGGTGTTCAGTGGCCAACTCCTGCTGGACCTGGTGGAGCATGGAGTTTCGCGGGAGGATGCTTATCGCATGGTGCAGGCTCACGCGATGCGTGCCTGGAAAGAAGACTTGAACTTTCGCGATCTGGTATTGAAGGATAAAGCGATCACCAACCGTGTGCCACGGGCTCAGATCGAGCGCGCCTTCGACTTGAAACGCCAACTCAAGAACGTAGACAAGATTTTCGCGCGGGTATTCGACGCACGCCCGACGAACGCCAGGTCGCGGCGCAGCAAATCCGCGGCGCGTTAGGCACCGCGATCGAGTAATCTCAGAAGCGGAACAACTCTACCTCACCCCCGCCTGAAAGTATCAGGGTCAAGTTGGCTGCCAGCAACACCATGGGATACTCAATCCCGTTGGGCATAAAGAATCCATTTCTCCAATGGAACATAACGATGGCCACCGCCATGTCAAAGGCTAGTGCTATGGCAACATAGCGGGTCAATATGCCGAGGATCATGGCCAGCCCTCCGAAAAACTCCACCGCGGTGAGCAGGATGGCGGCGCCCGTGGGGTAGGGAATTCCCAGACCATTCAGGAATTCCGCTACATTCTGAAACCCCATGAAGAACTTCTGGCCACCATGCGCGACAAACACCACACCGATGGTGACGCGCAGCAGAGTAATTCCCCAGGAACGCAGCAGGTCGGTACCGTTGCTCATTCGTGCCTCCGTGTAGGATTCGACTAACTTCAAGCGCTGCCCAGTTGTCTCCAGGATATCTTCAGGCACTTCACAAATATTTACAATTCGCCGTTGTTGACATGCATCTAACCAATTAACTAAATGGTTAGATGAAACTATTTCGCAGCGGCGGGGTTTAAGCATTGTAAGGGAGGAAAGAGAACATGAAAGCAATTCTTCGAGTTCTAAGATTATTTCTGGCGGGGAGTGTGTTGACCGCTGGCCTGATGGCGCAGACGGCGAGCGTAGGCCGGTACGACCAGTCAATTCAAGCCAAGGTTGAACAAGAACTGGCCGCAAAGCAGGAGTTCAGTAAGGTGCAGGCGACGGTGGAAGATGGAATCGTGACGCTGAACGGTAGCGTCGATCTCTATCAGCAGAAGCTGGATGCCGCAAAGAAGGTGCGCAAGACAGCCGAGGTCCAAGGCGTGCGCAATTTGATTGCAGTGGAAGGCAAGAGCGTTCCTGACGCCGAGCTTGATGCGCAGTTGGATCGCAAGCTGTACTACGACCGCGTGGGCTACGACGTTGCCTTTAACTACATTACGGCTTCGGTTGAGAACGGCAACGTTACCTTGATTGGCGAAGCGCGGACCCAAGTGGCCAGTGACTCGGCGTTAGCGCTAGCTGCCCGTATGCCGGGGGTGAAGGACGTGTTTAACGACATCCGGGTGGATCCCACATCGATCTTCGATGATCAGATCCGAGTGAAGACCCTGCGGGCGATCTATCGTGACCCGGTGCTGAACCGCTATGCGATTGACCCGGCGCGGCCGATTCGGATCTTGGTCAACAATGGCCATATCAGCCTGGATGGTGTCGTGGCGACGCAGATGGATAAGAACATGGCTGGCATTCGCGCTAACCAGGTGTTCGGGGTGTTTAGTGTAAAGAACAATTTGGAAGTGGCGAAGAAGTCATAACGGGTGGTTGGTGGGAGGTGAGGCGCGGCGCAAGCCGCGCCTTTTTTCATTCTAACGAACGGTCACCGAACCGCACGGCTTCTTGCGAGTGGAGCGGGCTTTTTGAAGGATTTCTGTAAAGGTTTTTGCGGCTTCTCCAGCCTCTTCGATATGCGACAGGAACCAGTACCGCAGCACGGTTGGGCTGACCGATCCGCGGAGATAGGCGTTGTACAATTCGCTGCCCAGGGCGTATCCGAGCTTTTGGGCGGTGGCATCGAACTTTCCCCGTTCACCGCGCAGGGCGTCATTCAATAGTTTCTTGCAAGTCTTGGGAGAGAGCGTCGTATCCTCGGACGCAGGCTCATCGGGGCGGGCCGGATACAGCACGCGCGATCCGAAATATGCCAGAGTGTGTTCGACGGCACGAGCGTAAAATCGGTCCGACGGATCGGCGACGGGTGTTGGCCGGCCGTTCCGGCGCAATGGCAGTCCGCGGCAAGCGTGATGCAGAAAGCGGGCCGCTTCCTCGACGGCGTGAAGCATTTTGAACTCACGCACGTAGAAGGCATTAATCGACGGCAAATAGACGCAGCCGCGCGCTTCGACTCGCTGCAGCATGTTTTCGATCTTCTCCGGTTCATACGCAGCCCTCATCAACAACTGGTGCAAACGAACATCGGACGATCCGCAGTAGACCTCAGGCATCATATCCACCAGGAACTTGGGTTGGGTGCGGTTGTGCGAGGAATAGCGATTTATGTCGAGGAATGATAGCAGGCTGTCGATGAAGTTGTAGATGGTCGGGACCAGGTCGGGCTGTCCCGCGTCCCCCTGGCAGCGCGAAAGGTAGAGTCGGTAACTCTCGTACTTCTCGAGTGGAGTGGAATTGAAAACGCAAACCACTGCATCGCTTACACGAACGGTTTCCACGCGGTCCTGGCGTTCCCCAGTGGCCCGCCAGTAGAGCGCGTCAACGTTCTGAAGGACGGTGAGCGCACGCTCGTTCGGAAGGCGCTCGCGCAGCCGGCGGGGAAGATGCGAGGGTGCGAAGTGTGACTCGCCGAACAGCACGAAGATTACGGCATCGGGATGACGCTCACGGATCTCGGCGATCTTGTCCACCGCGTGGCGGTCGCGTGCGCCGATCTTTCGCAGGTCTTCACGCGGCATGCAGTCCAGGCCGTAGATGGCATCGCCGTGCTCTCGGGCAGTGACCAGCAACTCGTAGAACGGGCTCCATTCGTATCCCCAGTCAGCGTCGAAGCGGATGCGTTCCCGGAACTCATTCTCGTCGATCTCACGCCGCCACCATTCCTCGAGCACGTGCTGATGACGGGCGAAGATAGTTTCGACTCCGAGCACAATCGGGCGATCTCCAGGATGTGCGCGCTGCTCGAGGAGTGAGGCCGCAAAGCGCTGGGCAGTGGGAAGAGCGTGATAGTCTCCGACCAGAACGATGTCCGCAGAGCCGATGGCCTCGGCGAGTTGCCCTGAATCGATAACGGAATCGTAGGTGCGAAAGGCGTTGCTGAAGTCGCGCAGGTATTTTCGGCGTCCGCTAGAGTCTGTGGCCCGCACCTCGCGTTGCACGCCGGCCAGCGCGTGCCGCTGCACGGCATTGCGTCGATCGCCGAGAGTGTTGGCGGTTGCCATAGTTGTCGTTGGTCCCTTGCCATTCGGCTCAGGGCAGGCTTGGTTCTTCGTCGTTGACTAAAACGAAACCAACCTGCTTGACTCTCTCTTCCACGCTCCCTATGCTCAGGATTCGTCTGGCCAGGAGCCCTTTTTGCCAAATCACCCGCCGCAGAACCTGACAGTTGCTATAACTGGAGCCAGCGGATCTTTATTCCTCCGGCATCTCCTGCTTGCGGTGGAGCGCGATAAGCGCGTTCAAACCGTAAATTTCATCGCCTCTGACAGCGCGCTTCGGGTTATGGCCGAAGAGCTCAAGTTGCATGGCCGCAGCAATCTGGTTAAACAAATCATCGGCAAGACTGCCCGCAAAATTCAGCAGCAGTCGAACGCCGACATCGGCGCCAACGTCGCTAGCGGTTCTTATCCCGCGGATGCAATGGTCGTAATCCCGTGCAGTATGGGCACGTTGGCCCGCATTGCTAACGGCATCGCTTCGCACCTGATCGAACGTGCTGCCGATGTTTGCCTCAAAGAGAAGCGTCCTTTGGTGCTGTGCGTGCGAGAGACGCCGCTCAACAAGATCCATATTCGCAACATGTACCGGGCCGCCGATGCTGGGGCCACGGTCTTTCCCCTGATTCCGGCCTTCTACAATCACCCGGCCAGCTTGGATGTCATGGCGCAAGAATTCGCTTTCCGCGTGCTGGCTCATATCGGTCTTTCGCAGCCCAGCGCCTACCGCTGGAAAGGCTGATTTTTCCGTCAGTTACACGGTTCTGCTGGGTTTTTGGGGGAAGTCTCAGTGTAGAAAAACTGGCGTCTAAGGGCGAGATGACGAAGGGATGGGAGACTAAAGGCTGGTGACGGTGGGATGTAGAGTTCTGCTTGCGTAGTCGATGGTAATGCTAAGTGGCTGTTTATGAAGGAGATTTCGATATCCGAGTCGAGGACGCATTGTTCCCGGCCCAGCTATTTCTTGGCGGAGTCCGATCGCGATGAATCCAGTTTTATCATCAACTTCTGCAAGTCCGCGTCAGAATACTCTTTGCCATCGCATTTCTTGAAGCTGGCCTGCGCCTTGCGAATATAGTCCCGGGAAAGATCGCCGTTGTTCGTTTTCTGTTCTAGCAGTGCGAGGCGCATGTATGTGAGGCCACGATCCCCATCGATGGATTTCTGCTCTCCCACTCTGTTGCTGGCCTCGGTTTCGTCGAGGAATTTGAGTACGTCGAGCAGGGCCTGCCTCGCATGCGGCAAGTCAGATTGCTCGTATTGCAGCAATGCCAGGCTTTCGTACTGCGAAAGGGCGACCCATTGCGACATTATTTTCGAGCCCCCGTTAACGGATTTTTGCGCTCGTAGGTAACCGAGAGGCAGCCCCAGGAGAGTACCGATCAGTAGGATCATCGCGTGTGTGGCGCGTTGGCTCATTTTGTCTCTCCTCCCGGAGTCCGTGCGCGGCGTCCTTGTTGGTCGGAAAGAACGATCAGGGCCCGGAGGTGGGCCGCGGAGGTGTCGTGCCATGCTGCGCTTTGCAGAAGTCGCGCCGCTTGCCCATCCGATTCTGCTTGAACGACCGCGTCATGGTTTCTTTCTGCGCGAATCGCGCGCCGGATGGCTAACCTGGCTCGGGCGATCTCAACCGGTGGAGTCAAACCGGCTGGCTTGGCACCTGCCTCTATTGCCCGGATCGCCTCATCTTCGTTGCTCAGCAGATTTTCGTCGTCGCGGCCAGAGTCCGCAGCAACCAGCTCGTCAGCGCCAAGCCTTGCAGCTCCTTCAAAAACAAGGCTGAAGCCGTCGCCGCTGGGATGAGCTCTGGTGAGTGCCGGATTATTCGAAACCGTGCCGACAAAGTACAGTGCGCAGCCCATAGCGAATCCCAGGGCGAGGCCGATGCCTGCGCATACAGCTTTTGCGGCCCAATTTCGCATTTTGCACCTTAAGAGGAAATCTATGCCGGTGCCTGCGGGTTGCCAAATGACCAAAGTGTTTACTTCTGCGCTCCTGTATCTCCGTGCCATTTGATCCCGCGCGGCTTTTGGGTTAATCTGCGATTACACCTGAAAGGAGGTGGTCGAATGACAAGTTCAGATTGTTGCAACTGTAGTGGGAGTCAAAGACCAGGTGAGGTGGCTGAGACTTAGGGCTGGTTGCTCTAAGCGGGGTTCCTGAGCGATTCGTCGCCGGGGACTACAGCCCGCACACTAACCGGTGAGTAGGATTGGATTCCGGCGTTAGGTCGCGCCGGGAGTTCGATTGCAGAACCCGGAGTTGCCGTAGAGGCCACGTAGAGTGACCACCTCTTGGTCAATCCCAAACAGTCCACCGGGCGGCCCGTGCAGCGATGCGCGGGCCGTTCTGTTTCTGGGGCAAAATCTTTACCACAGAGGTCACGGAGTACAGAGGGAAATCTTGCCTCTTTGTTTCCTGTGTTTCTCTGCGCTCCCTGTGGTCATGATTTCGATTTTTTCAATCCCAGACGAATCACTTCTTGCGATGGGGGCGTTCTCTCAAAACGCATGATTGGCAAGTTCGAAGGTCATAAATGCGGTTGCCTTGGATACGGGTCCAAAGACGGACGGGTCATTATTATCCAGATTATCGCACCAGCGGCCGGGGTAATCGCAGCAGCCGCCGTCATTGCCTGGCACGTTGCCTTCATAGTTCCCCAGGTATCCGCCCCATACATTTACTTCCGCTTGCTGCTTGCAGCAATCCTGCATGGTAAGGATGCCGGTATTCGGAATGCCGATCAAAGCGAACGAATTCGAATCGGTCCCGCAGTTCCCGAATGGAGCGGATCCGGTCGCAACACCAATGGTTTTAAAGTAATCCGCCCACAACTGAGTCGCGAACTTCGACTGCGGAACAACATTCGAGGGGAAGTCGAAAACATTGCAGGCCGTCGCGGGATCAGCAACATAAATGTCATAGTTGGGAGTGGCGGTGACGTCTGCGTCGAGGTCAAAAGCAATGATCTTGCGCTGGTCGGAGCTTAGGTGCTGGGTGTAATACGCCGAGCCGAGCAATCCCAGTTCTTCGCCACCAAACCAGATGTAGCGCAGCCGATTCTGCGTTGGCGTCTTTGCCAGTTTCAAAGCAATTCCGAGAATGGTTGTCGATCCCGAGGCATTGTCCAACATGCCGGCGCCGAAGATTGAGTCGAGGTGACCCTCAATGACGACGGTATGGTTGGGATCTCCGAAGGGCGATTCGGCAATCAGGTTGTAGTCCGTTCCGGATGTGAGCTGGGTACGGATATCGATATGGACCTGGGGCGCGTTTCCGGATGCATATTGCTGAAGCAGATCCGAGCCAATTTTGTAAGAAGCAACTCCAATCACCGGGATCCTCGCCTGGCGCGTCAGTCGGGCTGCGAAAACGGCCGAATGATCGCTAAAATCCGGGAGTTCGCCGAGCAGATCGTCTTCCGCGCTGGGTGTGTTATAGATGACAACCGCCGATGCACCGGCGGTTTGAGCATTTCTTACCTGCGCATCAAAATTGCAAGTTCCTTGCGCCAGCAAGGCGACGTTGCCCGGAATGAATCCGCCGAAATCACTCTGAAGACAACCATCGCCCGGGCCTGCGGCAGGCTGAATCGAAGCGTCGACAGTGCCGCCGCCGGAGAGCCTGGCGACCGACCATTCACTCATCAGAACATCATTCTGCTCTTTAGTGCTGAACTCGGGTACGCCTACAACCTTCATAGCCTCGTACTGATAAGTTTGAACGGTAACCGTATAGCCGGCTTTTTTCGCCAAACCCGCCACGAACTGCACCGACGCCTTATAGCCCGGGGTCCCCGTATCGCGGTAGCCGTGACCATCGGGTTCACGGTTGTCGTCGGCGATCTGCTGAAAATGGGCAAGGATTTGCCAGAGCTCAGAGGCTTTAATGCATTCCAGAAGCTTCTCTGGTGTGTCATTTGCGCGCGACTCGCAAACTTCGCGGGAGGGTGACGCATGGCTGGCAGCCTTCAGCGAAACCCCATCGAGCACACTGTCATTGACTTGGGCTGCAAGCAGCGGCTGCAAAATGCATAGTATGACCGCGCAGATGATGAAAAAAAACAGGCTCTTTAGCTTGATAGTGGATTTAAGTGCACTCATGACGCCCCTTTTCAGAACCTTGCTAGCTTACACCAGCATGGCAGGTTGAGCATTCTAGTTCTTGGAGTGGTGTTCGGGAAGAAATCCCCGC